>JAEEGH010014859.1_pt1 | contig 17011 bp, 10 predicted proteins | sample 9134181 | NCBI WGS metagenome assembly JAEEGH01 (sample SAMN16246544, study PRJNA631951) | gut metagenome | biome: gut microbiome; feature: rumen; material: DP-attached | host: Bos | place: Iran: Karaj | collected 2018-10
ACGTCTCCTTCCATCCATTCTAGGTCACCTAGAATGGGTTTGACGGTATACTCCTCGTAGCCAGGTTTGGTAGGTTGCACTCCTAAGTAATACTTGCCGATTAGGTAGATTGGACTGGCTCCCCAGGCATGACAGAGACTCTTGCCGTAAGGTCGTCCATACATGGCAAGGTGTTGCGTCCCCGTCTCTTCAGGGTTGTATTTCTCCCAGAACGAGGTGGCACCCTCACGAAGCATACCGCCCCAGTAGTTGCGTATCTCCTGTAGCACTTGCGTCTGCAAACCATCTATGCAGAGTGTTTCCAGTTCATAGAAACGCATGTAAGGTGTAGTGATGGGGTCGATGGCCGGGTTGAGCATTACACTCTGCATGATCTCATGGCGCTCTTCCTCGTAAGCTAATCCGTAGAGGATGGCAAACATATTGGGGAACTTAGTGATTTGTTGATTCATCTTCCCCTCTTCGATAGCGTGATAATATGCTTTACGCTCATAACTCCAGAAGGTCTGCTTAATCTTGTTGCGAAGTTCCTCGGCCTTTACGCGGTAGTCGCTCTTGTTGATACCCAGAAGTTTGGCACATAGTGCCATGGTCTCCATCGCCTTCATGAGCAGGATTTGTTCGAAACATAGTATTCCACGCTTGTGCATGGGGAAGTCTACCCAGTCCACGAATATCCAGTCGTCGGGTTGCCCCTCTGCCATACCATCATCGTTCAGACGTTTTTCTACATAGTCCATGAGAGTCACCATACGGGGCCACATCTCACGGACGAAGTCCAGGTCGGCAGTATACAGGTAGTAGTCGTGGATGGACTTAAACCAATAGAACGTATAGTCCATAATGGTATTGATATGTGCTGTAACAGGGTCTTTACCTCGTAACTGGCGGATGGTGCGCTTCACACACTCTGTGTCGAAGCGGAGGTAGTAGTTCATCAGATATGACTGGATGGCATCACCACTCCATGTCCATCGGTCACGCTTGATACCGTCCATGAAAAACTCACGGGTGGTAAGATCCATGGTATAGGCTGCAGTGTCCCATATGTCGTTCAACAGTTCGTCAGAGCAACGGAATGAACCACTTCTTTCCTTGTTGAAGGGAGCGTATTCGTAGTCCATCAAGACTTCGTCGAAGGTGGTGCCTTCTTCTACCTCGATATAGACAAAACGGAAGGCTTTAGAGGTCGCGATAATGTCGCGACATAGCGGACAAGAGAGTACGTCGAGGGTTTCGCAGTGTTCTTTGTCGAGGGCTTCCTCGCGGCTTTCGCCATAGTAGATGTGGAGTGTGCCCTGGAGGTTCTTGATTTTTAGGTAACCGAAGGTCTCTTTTCCGAAGTCATAGAGGGTTCCGTTTGATGCGACTATGTCACAACAAACAGGACGGCATTCGCTACGCACCAGCTGATATCGTGAGGGAGGTGTTTCGATGGTGTCGAAGTTCCAAGAGGCGGCTGGTACGTAGATGCCGGAGCCATGGGCAACACCGTTCTCGTCAATCCATATTTTATCTTCATAGGTGGCAAGCCAAGTGGAATCCGTATGGATGGTTTCGCTTTCGATGAAGAGGGCAGGGGGAGTTGCTTGATTCCATACCTTTAGATTCAATTTGTGCTTGCCTGCAGGCACCATAAACGTCTTGGGCTGTCCAAACTGCAGCTTTCCGTCGAGGGCGAGGTTGAACTGTCCTTCGCAGGCAATGGTAATTGTTTCCTCATGTTCGAGATTAAACTCACGAGAGAACTCCACTGTCACGTAGTGTGAGTCCTGTTTCCAGAATGGAGGAAACATCGCTCCCCGTTCAGTCCGACGATTGTTGAAGATATTCCCCAACCATATTTCAAAATCGCCAGGGTACCATATCCATGTTGCTTTATCTCTTTCCTGCATTGTTTTTGATCTGTTCGTTTACCTGTGGTCCATTATTTTCCCAGACATTGCCGGGACCGTTGGCATTCTGGAGGTATTTCTCCTCAGGAGTCCAGTTGTCACGGATGGTGATGTTGGAAGATCCTTCGTCAGTATAAAGGTAGAACCAGTGATTCGGGTCGTGTACATAACTCGGTTTGGCAATGTCGCGTACCACATTCTCTGATATGACAGTGCCAGGCTGGTTCCCCAGGGTATAGATACCTGCACAGTCGTACATGTGCTGTGCATAGTTATAGATAAGGTTCGCATGTACCTTGTTATCCTTCATACAGGCGAGATCTCGGTTCCATCCCCAACCGAGACTGATGCCGGTGTAGGAAACGTCGTGGATTGTATTGTGGTCAATAGTGATGCCACTGACATAACCGGCAGCGATGGCAACACATCCCCAGTCTTCATTGGTGACATTATAGAACTCTGACTGCTCGATAGTCTGTCCGCTACAAACTTCACGAAAGTCCGTAGGTTGGTAGGGCAGATGTGTTTCCAGTCCTTCTGGAGAGAAAGAGCCGCAGACGTAGCCATTCATGGCAATGTCGGTAAAGACACAGTTGGTTGTCGTACCACGACGACAGGAAATGACATAGTCCAGACCAGAGCCTCCGAGATGTTCGAAACGGCAACCCTCGAAGTTGATGTCCTCAGTATAGCGCAGTTCCACAGCAGCATCGGCACGTCCGAGCCATCCTTGGTTATCGAGCTTGTGGTTGTTGGGGCGGTCAATCTGCGGACGCAACTTGTAAGCCTCCGTCAGATACATACCAGCCTGCAAGGGCACATGTCCTTTCTCGCTGGGTCGCATCCATGTGGTATGACTGAAAGTAATGCCCTTGATGTTGATATTACGCACGGGATGTTCTGCAGAACCGATAATATCTACCAATGTCTCTTGAATAGGGACAATAGCTTCGCTGATGATTTCTCCTTTGCGAGGCATGTAATACAGTTTATTTTCGCGTATATCATGATACCATTCTCCAGGTTCGTCAAGTAGTTCCTTGGCATTTGTCAGATAGAACGGGGACGGATGCCCAGTATTGGGAGTCATCGGGGAAGGCCATGGGTGTTTGAACTGTATAGCTGCCTCTGGATTGTGGAAGCGGACGGCAGCAGAATCACCCTCTACGGTGATGCTCTTGATGCGCAAGTTAGAAGTACACCACATCTCATGGAGTACCATTTCTGCATATGGAGCCTTTAAAATATTGGTAACTGCCTTCTTGGGCACCCACAACACTTGTTTTTTCTTGTCGTAGGTCATGATGCGATGCATCTGTTCAAAGTCATTCACATCACGGGCTCTTGTTGCTTTCTTTCCGTTGACCCATAATTGGCGGAAGTCGATGGGACGACCATTGAAGTCGGGAACGTCAGCCACCATGAACTTTCCCTCTTTTTTCCAGTTCTTAATCTCCATGCCGCCACTGATGACAGCATTCTCTCCTTGTATTGTCAGTCCACTGTCCTCTGGGCGCAGCCGCAATGGCTCATAGAGGTAATAGGTACCAGCACTCAGATGGATAATTACTGCCGAAGCCTGTCCTAACCTCTTGGCTTCACGGGCCTTCTGTATGGTCTCTGCCAAGGAGGAGTCAGGCGTTATATAAAAGTCCGATAGGGACGCATATGCTGATGCGCCCCTAATTAATAAACCTAATAGGATGATGGTGAATTTTCTCATAATGTTATCGAGCTAATGGCAACCAGAGAGACATGTCCTGAATGCCCCGGTTGTCCCAGGCATAATAGGGAATTAGTCGTATCTTTACTTTTTTCTTAGCAGTGGGATGGACCTCTCGATAGAGTGTCTGGTTGTCCCATTTCTCCTGATTCACAAGGACAGCCTCACCTTCCAATGCCGTCATCTCATGCCCACTGATTGTCATCTTCTGTTCTGTAAACTGTATGTTAGCAGGAATGGCTATATCATTGATACGGTAGCCGCCCTCGATATCCTCGCCTTCGAGACAGTATACGATGGGGCCGCGCTGGACAGCCACCTGATTCTTAGCCTCCTCAACCAATGGATTCGCCTCTATCAGTCGGGGGCGCATGTCAAAGTTAACCTTGATGACATCTCCTTTCTTCCATTTTCGGGAGATGGTCAGATCAGCTGGTTCGCCATTTATCTTTACGCTGTATTTGTCGCACCAGTTGGGTTTGTGAAGGACAACCTTGGAGAGTGTCTTGGCCTTCTTGACAATCATTGTGATCTTGCCGTCCCAGGGGTAGTTGGTCTGCTGTTCTACTTCCAGGTCTTTGGTTTTCAAAGCATTCTGACCGTAAAGGTTAACGTAGAGTGTGTTTTCGTTGACGGCATAAGCATATTCCTGTGCCTGACAGAGAGTGCGCAAGGTATTTGGTGGACAGCAGAAGCAGGTGATGTAATGCTGACGGTGCTTAGGCCATCGCATCACATATGGGAACTCCTTTGTGCGACGCAGTGCCTCCGTATAGAAGAAGTCTTTACCATCGAGGGAAATACCCGAAAGGATACCGTTATACAGTTCGTTCTCGATGTTGTCGATGTACTTGCCGTCGCCCGTGGTCTGGAACAAGCGCCATGAGAAAAGCATCATGCCAATTTGTGCACATATCTCATTATGGGCAGCCTCCTGAGGCAACTGGAACTGGCGTCCATATGCCTGATGAATCTGTTGGATGGAAGGTTGGTTGTAAGTGGTTCCGTCAGGAGAAACTCCATCGTAGAGAGCACCGCAACCGCCCATGATGTATATCTTATGCTGGATGATGTCATCCCAGATAGCAGAGAGATTCTTCATCAGCTGTTCCTCACCCGTCTCGGCATAGAGGTCGGCAACACCCGCATAGAGGTAGTTGGCACGAACGGCATGTCCCATCGCCTCATATTGGTCGCGGAACTTATGGCGGTCCTGGTTATGATCCTCGCCATTGGTCACGCTGTCGCGAATGGCAATCAAGCCCTTGGCCAGCGTGAGGTATTTCTCGTCTCCAGTCTCGCGATACATCTCGGCAGCACCCATGTAGTGGCTGGGGCAGATGGCATTGCGCGAGAGCTCTGCAGCATCGTTGGTCAGGAAGTTGTAGAGGAAGTCAGCAGCCTTCTTGCCACACTCGAAAAGGGTGGTCTTGCCCGTAGCACGCTTGTGAATGATACCTGCAGTCATGAGGTGGCCAAGGTTGTAGGTCTCGAAGTTCAGGCGCGAAGCAAAAGCGTGTTTCTGGTCTTTGCCAATCTCAATACCAGCAGCATTCTCCGTATTGGCATGTGAGTCAATGCCTGCATTACGTTCAGAGATGACGACGGGCGTATGGATGTATCCGTCGTTACGCTGGGCGAGTGCCACCTGCTCGATGAACTTATCCATCAAGGCGTCAATCTTCGGGTCCTTGGTGATGGCATAGACGGTGGCACATGCCTCCAACCATTTATACATATCACCGTCGTGGAAAGGAGGACCATGGTGCTTGCCTTTCACTGTTCCTGCTGCCACTTCAAAGTTGCGGAAACCATTACTGCCGTGCAGCCCCATGTTGTCGATGGTCTCCCATGGCGTGTTCCATGTGTCCCACATGTCCCAGATTCCTGTGGTGGAAAGCATGTTGAAACGGTCACCCCAAAAACCGCCAGTCCATTGGACGGCTCCCATTGGGGTGTTCTTCATCTGGGCCTGACGACTGTTACTCATGTCTGTCAGTCCCTGTGCCGTTGCTGCAGTCGTGCAGCACAGCATGATGGCAACAATCATTTTTCTCATATCTTTCCTCCTCTTGCTTTTATTCTTTCATACCATGCCTCACGCTCTTTGACCAAGTCATAGCCCCGTTTCGTCAGGTAGTTGTTGATGCGTCCCTTGTATTTACCAAACACCTCATGTTTCTTCTTCGAACTCTCTGCATCGATGGCAAGTTCACGTGCTTCTATCAGCCAGGCAAGAATCTGTGCCTTCTCCTCATCCTTCAGGGTAGGAATCATGTCACAATGTGCTTCATAGGTTACTTTCAATACGTTGAAAGTCATCGCGTCCTTGACTTTTTCTATCTCCTGTGGCTTCAGGTACATCGACAGATCGGCGTCGAAACCGAAGTGGGAACGGTACAGTTTCGAGTCACACTGTGCCTCAGCGAGTTTCTTGTCCGTCTTCTTCACGGAGTCACGCTCGGCATAGATGTCGTTGAGTTTGAAATAGCGGTTGGCAATGATGTTCTGTACATTCTGTCCAAGAGGGGTCCATGTGATGCCTAACTCATCAGTGGCTTTCCGGGCACGTCCGATGATGGTTTCTACATACTTGCTGTCTCTTCCAGTACTGTCGAGGGATACCTTGGGGGCAGGGTAGGAGTTAAAGGTCTCTTTCAGATACATGACGTTGTTGCCATAGTTCATCTTGACATTATGTACTATCTTTACGTCACGGCTACGTTCTACAAACAGCCATCCATTCCAGCGCATCTCGTCGAGGGCCTTTTTGATGAGTGGCAGATTGATGGCAGGGTCGTTACGTAGACAAAGACTGTCGGTATTCGAGGCATGGATGGCACAGATATTTCTGGCACCCAACTTCTTCATGTCCTTGACGATGTCCCAGCCGTTCTCTATGATAGTCTGCCACTTATAGAAGATGGCAATACCATTACTCTTGACATCCTTCAACAGTTTCAGATTGCCGGCAGCATCCAATGGCGTGTCGATGCCGACTACAACGCCATGTGTCTTAGCAGCCTCACCGATGGCATGGAGGCGATTGACAATTTCTTTGCGCTTCGTCTTATTGGTAGTCCAGTCATTGCCGCATCCACCTAAAGGCAGGAAGGCAACCTTAACATTTCCCATGCGCTTCATGGTCTCGAAACAGTCTTCCATCAAGGCAAGATAGTTGTCACGCTGGGTCAGGTCCTGCCCGTAGAAACCGCTCATGGCGATGGCACCGATACGGATACCAAGACTATCAGCAATATGTTTGAAAAAGGCAGCAGCCTTCGGGTCACGCATCTTGTTGTCGAACATCTCACGCTTGCCGAGTCCACCCATGTCCATCTCTACACCGTCACATGCCAAGTCCTTGGCGAGCTGGAACTCGCCCAGTTTCTGACGTTTCAGTATCATCCAGTCGCAGACTCCCACCTGGTAGCGCTCTTGTGCCATCAAGACATCTTGGCATGAGAAGACGCATGCTAAAACAAAAATAAGTGTAATACGCAGTTTGTTCATATCTGATTAGGGTTATCTCTAGTTTGTTGCTACCGATTGGCGGATAGCAACAACAATCCGCATCTTCAGCTCTTCCTTTTCTTCTTTGGAAAGAGGCTGGAGAGACGGGATAAAAGAAAAGAAGCGTTCTTTCGTTTTGGTTTTTCTTTTTGTTGCCATTATCTCCTGTTTTATCTTAAGACGGAATAATGGCATTGGTGTAACCAATGAAAGAGCAAGGCTTTTATTGGGCCTGCGTCATCTGTCCTGCATATTCACGGAGTCGACTGATGCTTCGGTGCATCAGGTTACGCACACTCTGGTAGTTGATGCCCATGATGCGGCAGATGTCATCGTATTTGAGATGCTCTAAGTAATAGAGATTGATGATCTGTCGCTGACGGGGTGATAGTTTGTCGAAAAACGTTGCTACGCTGTCGGAGAGTGATTGGCTGTGCTCCATCTGCTCACGGTTGTATTCATCTGCTTCGGCGATTACCTGCATGCAGGCATCAGTAATCTCACTGTCGCAGAGTTTGTTATTGCGACGAAACTCGTCGTTGATGCGGTTGCGCAGCGAGATATAAAGGTAACTCTCGATGTTGCTGATGTTGCTGAGGCCGTCCTTGCGTGTGAACAGTTTTACAAATACATCTTGAATACAGTCTTTTAGGGCCTCGCGGTCGGTCATGAACTTTGAACCAAAGGCGAAGAGGCCGTCGATGTGCTTGTCGTAAAGTCTAGAGAAGTCTTCCATCTCTTCGATATTTTTTTTAGTAGTTTGCAGTATGTGTAGTTTGTCACTGCAAAAGTAGTAATAATTTTGGAAAAACCACAAAAAACTGACATCTTTTTCTCATTTTTTTGCAATAGGACGGCAATTAGTAACTTCTTTGTCAAAAAAAACGGATGCACCATTACGATGCATCCGATAGAGAGCTATGTGTTTTGGGATTACTCAGCGAGTGGGTCGAAGGTTGCCTCGTTATGAGTTGCTTCCCAACCGATTGTCTGAGGCAAAGCCTTATTACCAGACTGAGCACCACTGCTAAGACCAAAGAAATAATACTTAGCCTTGAAGTCAACATACTTGTCCTGACCTTCGTTTACACCTGTCGAATAGTAGCCATCACCACGCTTACGCTGGAACTTCAGGTTGTTGGTATACCAAGTCTTCAAAGTTGTAAGTTGATCATCCAATTGGTCAGCCAAACGCAAGTCAACACCAGCAGGACGAACAACATTATTCTTTACCAATGGGTCGCTGGCAGCCTCCTGCGTTTTACCGCCGACACCATACTTATTAGCTGTACGGAACTCTATGTTATAACGAGCCTGACCATTGAGAGGCTCTACGCCCAGCCATTGACAGGTATTGATAATCTCACCAGAGAGTCGCCATGTTGAAGGTGCTCCAGGGATAGAACTAAAATTAACACCACCGTCGAAGAGCAACCAACGGCGCATATCGTCGAAACGCTTGCCTTCGTAAGCGAACTCTATTTGGCGTTCATAGAGGATAGCACTCATACATGTGGCCTTATCAGAAGCAAGATCAGCCTGCAAGCCATAGTTGTTATCCGCTGTGTAGCCAACACGAGCACGAATCTGCTTCAGGATCTCAACTGCCTCATCCATATGACCAGCCATGCAAGCTGCCTCTGCAAGATTCATAATGACCTCGGTATAGCGAATCTCAATCAGAGGAGCTGCTGAGAAGAAAGGAGCAGCCCCCTTGGTATAGGTTGCCATATACTGATACAACGGCTTCGTGTTGATATCCAGATCGTCGCTCTTCTTGCGGACATAGACACCACACTTGCTGGAGAACAGGTTGTCAGCACCATAGGAGTTTCCACTATCAATGTTGCCCTCATCATCCTTGTCAACATACCATACATAGTTCCACAGCGTGTAGTTGGCACCGTCACTAGGATTACGTTCGTCTTTCAAACTGGCATCACCGCTATATGCCCAACGGAAACCGGGGAATCCGAAAGTATGGTAGAAACGAGGATCGCGATCAATGAATGGGAATTCTGGATTATAAGTCTTTGATGATTTTTCGAGCCAGGTATAATTATCCTTACCGTTTACATTCTCATCAGCCAGGTTGCCTGGACGGCGGCCATCTTTCATCGGGAACAGATTGATTAGGTAAGCAGAAGCAGTCTTACCACTGCCACCAGTATTGCTGGGACGAATACCACGCTCCCAAGCATTATTCTTCTGGGTGTCGAGACCATCGTCGTTAGCAACCTGATTATAAAGCGTCATAAAGACGGCTTCCTTGTTGAAAGTAGACTGGAGGAACTGCTCAGCAAAAGCACCACCGACAGCACCTGAAGAGTTCGTTGTATAAAGTCCATAGCCGCAAGCATTGATATTTTCCAAATCAGCTTTCATCGTCTCATAAGCCTTCGTCCAACGAGACACGTCATTGGCTCGATTAAATAAAGGACTAGCCCACAACAACAATACACGTCCTTTCAATGCCAATGCAGTACCACCGCTGACGCGACCATAGTCGGTAGATTTCACTTCTTTGGTACCTAGCATATTAAATGCTGTTGTAAGGTCCTCTAAAATAAATTCCATTGTTTCCTTTGATGTAGAACGAGGCGTAACATTCTCAGCAACAGGATCTGCTGTTTTCTTTACCAAGGGAACACCGCCATACCATTTGAACAGATTGTAATAGCACCAAGCACGTAGGAAATAAGCTTGACCCAACAATTCTTTCTTCTGCTCATCAGGCAACGTTCCTGCTGTTATGCCTTCAATACAATCGTTCACGTTACGAATACGTCCATAAACAGCGGTCTGAATATTGTTCTGTTGCTGTTGAAAATAATCAGGAACACTATTTGTCTGAGAGTTTGAGACAAGTGTTATTTCTGGATCTACCAAATCGCTCAATCCTGAGTATTCTTCAGTAGCCTTTGCGCATATATCGTTGCTACCCATTGATGGGTTATTCCATGCCACATCCCCTACGCTTGGCAAACACCAACTATAAAGGTCAGCCAGTCGAGCACTTGCTCCACTATAATAATTATAGATGTCTGACTGTGCATTGTCATAGTTTTTCTTGTCCTCGAGAAACTGGTCACTACATGAGGAAAGTGCTACAGCAACGGTCAAACCAATGCTAAGATATTTTATTGTCTTTTTCATAATCGTTTTTTCTTAAATCGTGATAACTTAGAATGACAAGTTGACACCTACCGTCCATGAACGCAAGTTGGGATATGTGCCATAGGTACCAGCCATTGAGCTCATGAATTTATCAGGATAAGGATTATAGAAATTAATCAGGTTCTGACCCGTCACGTTTATACGAGCACTCTTGATACCTACTCTCTTAAACCATTCTTTAGGCAGTGAATATGCCAAAGTCAGACGAGTGATTCGTACTGATGCAGCGCTGATGCGCCAGAAAGTAGAGGCAACACTGTTGACACTATAACCCAAGTTAGGATAGTAGGCGTCGTGGTTAGCCTTTACCAGATAATAGTCGTTGCCATTAGCGTCCTTAGCAATCACGTCAGAGTAGGAATACATATTGTCAACATTCCAGAACGAAGGCATATTGTAGTATTCGATATTAGAGCCTGAAGAAATTCCTATTGCCTGAGAAGGCAAAGTGGTATAACCACCCCAGCTTGCATTAAACTGAGTAGTCAGCGAGAGACCTTTCCATTCTGCATTCAAGTTGATGGTGAATCCATATGGATTATTACGTTTAGACAGACAAACTTGGTCGTCGTCCTTATCTACCACATGATCAGGTTCGCCAAGTCCCTTTGCGCCACGTACATCTTTATAAATCAACATACCTGGGCGAACAGCATCCTTAGTCAGTCCCATATAGGTACCATATGTTCCGTCGTCCTTCTTCATGTAACGCTCAAAGTACTCTTCGATATCCTGATAGCTGCGGAACATGCCAATGCACTGCATACCCCATGTACCAATGTCAGTACGACTACCCGGAGTGATTTGGCGATATAGATACTCTGTTTCCCAGTCCATATTCAGAACCTCATTATCATGGTAACCTGTGTTCAAACCAATCTTATATTTGAAGTCTTTACCAATCTTATCACGCCAAGTAATACCAAGCTCCCAACCCCAGTTGTTAATCTCACCAAGGTTCATTGCTGCTGACTGAGTACCGATGGTTGCAGGAATATCCTGTGAGAGGTTCAACAACATCTCACGGTTTTTCTCATAATAATAGTCAAAGTTGAAAGCCAATCGTTTGTTCAGCACCTGGAAATCAAAACCGATATTGGTCTTGTATGACTTGTCCCAGTGAACATCGGGATTTACGGCAGAGTTGTTCTTGTTGATAGTAATACGACGACCAGAATCGTTCTGGGTTCCTTCACCGAATACAACACCGCGGTTAGCATCCAGTGCATACACCTTCATCCACTGCCAAGCAGCGGTATTGTCACGACCAGTCAGACCCCAGCTGGCGCGAATCTTAAAGAAGTCAACCCACTTCAACCACTTGGTATTCTGGAACCAAGGCTCTTCGCTGACTACCCAACCTGCAGAGATTGCCGGGAAGGTACCCCAGTAGTTCTCGGGAGCGAACTTAGTAGAAGCATCAGCACGAAGCAAGAACTCAAAGAGGTAACGACTTGCATAGGCATAGTTGATACGACCGATATACGACAGCGTACCACTCTCCGAACGGGTGAACGTTGTGCTCTGCTCACCAGTTGCAGAGTTTGACTGGCCACTGGTAAACTCGTAAGGCTGAGTAACCTGACCTACCAAATACTCACTCTCTGCCTCAGATTTCTCAATAGAGAACAGACCGTTAATTGAGTGCTGACCAAATTCACGGCTATACTGAGCAGTGAAGTTAATCTGATAATTATCCGTACGAATCATAGAACGGCTCAGATAGTCACCGTTGTTCGTCGTAATCTTGTTGAAATTACTTGAAGCATAGTAAGCATCCAAATCGTCAGCATCGGAAACAGGTGTATAAAGATGTGCTCCACTGCCGAAACGAGAAGTCATCTGGTAGATGTCGAAAGCTGAACCATATTCATTGGTCTTATCAGTGTTAATACTCTTTGAATAAGAGAACTTCAACTTCAAACCTTTCAAGATATTGTTCCAACCGAAGTCGTAGCTCAGGCTGGCATTGATGTTACTGTTCGACTGCATGTTGCGGCTATAGTCACCATGGTTCTGCAGTACGTTGTACGAGTACAACTGATTCTGGCCGCGCTGGGTATTTGAGGGACCATAAGAGGCAATGGGAGTACCATTCACTTCCTCAGGCATATAGTAAGGACGAGTCAACAGCAGGTTGTAGTCCTTTTCTGCATTCGTACCACCCACCTTCAATAAGGGCTTGTTCTTCTTGCCATAGTCACCACTTACAGTCAGGTTTGCAGACAACCACTTGCTAATCTTGACATCTACCCCTGCACGATAGTTCCAACGATCGTAGTCGAGCTTACCAAGATTACCATCCTGTTTGAAATAGCTGACACCAGCAAAGTAGTTTACCATCTCAGTAGCGCCACTAACATTGACAGCGTGCTTAGTCTTCAGACCAGTCTCCCAGTATTTATCGAGCAGGTCGTAGTTCAAGTTCTTCATAGCCTCCAACTCATCGGGCTGGAAGAGAGAAGTAGTCTTGTTAAAGCTAGTGGTCGCATCAATCTCACGAGCAGCAACAGCATTGTATAAGCGACCATATTCATAGGCACTCAGCATTTCAGGATGGCTGATGGCGTTGGTAAAGCCAAACGAACCACTATAGTTGATGCTGGGCGCTCCCATCTTACCCTTCTTTGTCGTAACCAAGACAACACCGTTGGCAGCACGAGCACCATAAACGGCAGCAGATGCGTCCTTCAGCACAGAGATGCTCTCGATTTCAGAGGGGTCGAGGTTGTTGAAAGCCTCAGCACCCAGGTTCTGCGATACGTTACCAACCTTTACATCGTTGGGATAGATATAACCATCGATTACGTACAGAGGCTCCTGAGCCTTAGATCCGATTTCACCAAACGAGCTAACGTCACGGATACTCATAGTGGCACGCTCACCAGGACGGGAATCGCCACCACTAACACCCAGACCGTTAACCAGTCCGCTCAGTGAAGAAGCAAGTCCTGCATTAGCCAAGTCCTGAACGTCGTCCATGTCCACAGTAGCAACAGAACCCGTTAAGTGGGCTTTCTTCTGCGTACCATAACCTACGACAACCACTTCCTCCAAAGTCTGCTTGTCTTCCTGCAGTCTTACAGTACCACCGGGCTTAACGGTCATAGGCATGTATCCAATATAGGTAATGGTAACCTTTGCACCAGCAGGAACTGCCAGTTTGTAGTTACCATCAAGGTCGGTTATTGTAGCTTTGGTCTTGTCGCCATCCACTGTCACCGTAGCACCAATAACGGGATCACCTAACTCGTCGAGTACAGTACCCGTTACGGTTTGATTCTGAGCAAATGCCGACATGGTAAACAGCGACATCATCAAGCTCAGACATAAACTGAAAATAAATCTTCTTTTCATATCTTATTGTTTTAGTTGCAAGGTAGGTAGTCTGTTATTTTAACCAGCGGGGGTCGCCTGAACTAGCAGTCAAAACTTCTCCTGATGGGGTGAGGTCCAATCCGCCATTCTTCTGCGTTAGGTCGAGTGATGTCGTAGGTGCTACGAAACCCGGATCCATTTCCTTAGCATACGTAGACTTATCTGTCGTATCTATAGTGGTAGTGCCGTCACTCCAGATATAGTTATTATAATAGGTGCGACTCTGGTTGCCTTGTATAAACTTTTGCAAGCGGTAAACATTGAAGAAAATGTTATCCGTCATAATCATGTTCACACAGCCGTTGTTAGGTATGTTATTTCCAAAATCCTTCTTTGCAAACAAACCAATGAATGTATTATTTGTGATGCTCCACTTAAAACGGCCTGCCTCTGGGTTAGAATTCGTGCCAAAGAGTTTGACAGCATTTGAAGCATTTCCATAACGAATTACAAACTGGCTAGAATTAACTGCCAAGTTGTAGATGGTGTTGTTCTGAATTAGTAATTCCTTAAATGCATTGTTTCTCGCTGCACTTCCTGAGCCATAGAAATTAAGGAAATAATCTTTCTCATTATTCAGCTGGATGATGTTATTCATAATGGTAAGCGAAAGCATTGCCCATCCGTGTGATTCACCAGTGGCAACGAGGGCTTTATTCAAATCCTTAATCATACAGTTTCTGATTGCCACCGGCTCAGAAATTAGGTATGAACCTTTAGTTCCTGCTTGAGGGAACATTGATTCATTAAATGGAATATTCTCATCAGGAGTGTTGGAGCAAATAATCATTCCCAACGAAGTAACACCCTCGCAATCAATACGCAAGTTGCGCAGTACAAAGCCGTTCTGAATCTGGAACATGGCCTTTTCGCCTGTCATCTTGATGTCTGCACCAGCCTTGGTAGAATAAAGCAAAACTTTACGATTTCCAAAAGAAATAGTGTCAGACATTTCATAGCTACCACCTGGTTCCAACTGATAAGCTATAGCTTCTAATTCCTTAGTAGTTTCGTTGATGGTGTTCTCTGGAATTACTTCTGAGTCAAAGAACTTTGTCAAATCTGTACCTGAAGGTATAACCTTGTAAGGTTCTACTATTGTGCTATAAGCTATCTCTGTCGTATTGGCAGCATCCGTATTATTGTTCTTCTTGTTGCCTAAAGCATGGATATAGATACGGTATTTTGCATCATCTTCACGCGGGGCACGGAACGAACAACCGTCAACCACTTCTTCAAAGATAACCTCAGGGTTGGCAGCATCACTCTCATCGACAACTTTACACTCAAAGCCACCGGCTCCGAGGACTACTGGCCACGATATAATCTGCTCAGTACCCGATGAGTTTTGCTTGATGGTAATCTTGTCCGCAGAAGGCGTTTCGACCTGAGTATTCCATACGTTGCTCTCAAACGTCTCCTCGTCAAATCCATCACGAGCACACGAAGTAAATATCAATGCGCTGGAGGCAAAAACCATCAGGCACAACTTCGTTGTTGCTAATAAATGTTTCTTTTTCATAAGCAATTAGTTCAGTTATTATAATATTATGTAGTAGTTTCTTGGGGTCTATTTATTAAAAGACGTTATTTTCTCTAAATAGTACTCACGCTCTGCTCTGGTAAAGGTGAAACATTCGTTCCATCATCTGCCATTTCTCATCACTGGTAGCACCCTCACGGCATTGTTGGAACATCGCCATATAGTCTTCCCATTCTTGTTGACGGGGTAGGGTGGCAAGCTGTTTCATCGCCGTATCCCAGTCGAAGTCAAGAGGCGTTTCGACAATCATGAACAGCCGGTTGCCGAGGATATAGATTTCCATCTCCAGGATACCTACCGAACGGATTCCGTCCAGTATCTCTTTCCAAGCCTCCGGTTCACTATGGCGACGTCGATACTCAGCAATCAGTTGAGGGTCGTCTTTCAGGTCCATCGTCTGACAATAACGCTTGACGGGCTGCTGATAATCCTTGATTTGATAACCTTCTGTCATAGACTTCTACGGATATGAGTACGATAACCATAGACGGTTACGATGAGGAAACAGATAAATGGCAGCACAAAAGAGGCGTTGGTTGCCGGAAATGTGCCAAATATTGTATTCTGGTCGATAATCATTGCCTGCAACGGAGGAAGTACGGAACCTCCGAGAATGGCCATAATCAGACCGGCTGCTCCAAATTTCGCGTCATCACCTAAACCATCAAGGGCGATACCATAGATGGTAGGGAACATGAGTGACATACAGCCGCTGACGCATACCAGACAGTAGATACCCACTCGGTTTTGGAATAAGATTACCCCTACCGTAAAAACCATAGCAAGGATACCGAAGATAGCAAGTAACTTAGCTGGTTTCAGGTATTTCATCAGGTAGGTAGCAATAAAACGTGAGCAGATGAAGAAAATCATGGCATAGATATTGAAGCGTTGCGACAACACTTCTGCAGACTGTTCATCCATGCCCTCTGCCATAAATACACGTGTACCATATTGTATGATAAATGTCCAGCACATAATCTGTGCACCGACGTAGAAGAACTGGGCAATCACTCCTTCCCGGTAGTATTTCAGAGAGAAGATGCGTTTCAGGGTAGACCAGAAATGGATGTCGTGACTCTGGTCTCCGTTTTTAGGCATCTTGGAAAAGAAGATGACTAGGAACATTGCCACGATGACCAGTCCTATTATTAAATAAGGTGAGATCAAAACGCTGAGGTCGGCATCCTTCATCGCCTCGAACTCTGCATCCCCCAACAAGGCACGTTCGTCACTGCTCATCGGATTCAGCTTAGCTTGAATGAAGTTCATGGCGACAAACATACCGATAATGGAACCGCAGGGGTTAAAGCATTGAGCCATGTTCAGTCGACGGGTGGCTGTCTCCTCCGGTCCCATCGTAAGGATATACGGATTACAACTCGTTTCCAGGAAAGAGAGTCCGCAGGTCATGATGAAGTAGGCCATCAGGAAACAACCATAAAGTCCGATACTCTTCGATGGGAAGAAGAGTAGGGCACCTGTTGCATAGAGTCCCAGACCCATCAGTACGCCGGCCTTATAGCTGTATTTCCGGATAAAAATGGCAGCAGGAAATGCCATACAGAAATAACCTCCGTAGAAGGCAACCTGTACCAACGTTCCGTCTGTTACACTCATTCGGAAGATCTTGGAGAAAGCCTTCACCATAGGATTAGTGATATCGTTGGCAAATCCCCATAGTGCGAAACAGAACGTAACCAATATAAACGGAATGAGGTAGTTTACTCCGTCCTTGGAGATTAATGATTTCTTTTCTTCCATATACCTTATTTATATAAA
>JAEEGH010014862.1_pt1 | contig 17007 bp, 13 predicted proteins | sample 9134181 | NCBI WGS metagenome assembly JAEEGH01 (sample SAMN16246544, study PRJNA631951) | gut metagenome | biome: gut microbiome; feature: rumen; material: DP-attached | host: Bos | place: Iran: Karaj | collected 2018-10
CAACCGGCGTTATGCCTACATCCTGCTGGCTGAATTGCTGTTCAAAAACGACTATCCCCAAACCTGTCGGGAGAACCTACTGCGGTCGGTGGATTATTTTGATTCGCTGATGGTGGCGGATGATGCGGACACACGCGGTGTGTCCCTACCGTTTCTGGATGCCCGCGCCCATTACATCAACGGCGTGGGCTATTACGAACAGGACAGCGTGATAGCCGCCTATACCGAATACATCCACGCCTTGCAAATCATGGAAAACCATTTTCCAGCTGTACAGACGTCGCGCGCAACGCCTCTACCCACCCATCACGCCCGTTTCATGATGCTCATCTATTGCCGCCTCGGCGACCTGTTTTCCAACCAATATATGCAGGAACCCGCTATTTATTGTTTCAAAAAGGTGCTCGAGTTCAATAGATTAAACTACCTTTTACAAAACGACTATTCCAATTCGTTGTATTGGGTGGGACTTCAATATGACAAATTGCAACAATGGGACAGTGCGCAGTATTATTACGATGAAGCCCTACGACAGTTGCCCGATACCATTAATTTGATTTTTAGTATTTTAATGGCAAACAAGGCCAATCTCAACTACAGGTCGGGCAAGGGCGTTGAACCCGCCATGAGCGACTTGAAACGCATTGCGGCACAGAGCCTTCCAAGCAAAAAAAACTACCATTTCTTTCTCATCGGGCAGATTTATCATAACGAAAAACTATACGACTCGGCCTTGGTGTATCTGACCTCGACCTTTGAACAAAGCAAAGACATCGAAACAAAAAACCTGACGGCCAGATATTTGCATGGCATTTACCAGAGTCGGGGCGACACGCTGAAGGCTGCGCAATATGCAGTTTATCTTGCAAAACACACGGACCAAGAAAGGATGGGCAAGGCACAGGTTTCGGTGCTTAATGAACTGTTTCAAAGCTATTTGCAGGAGAAGCAAGAAGCTGCCTCGCTCCGTGAAAAGAAAAAAGCTGTCAGGACGACACTGGCCGTGGTGCTGACATTGGCTGCACTGATGATGGTTGCCATCATTCTGACGCGGCGCAAAACCAGAAAACACATGGCGACACACGAGGCCGAGGCACAACAGCGTTTGAACGAGGTCACGAAACGCCACGACGAGGCCGAACGCGAACTGCAAACGAAGGTGGAGCAAGCCGCACTTCACACGCGGGAAGTGCTGCAACAGCGGGTGATGAACCTCTATCGTTCTGATGACGAAAACCGCTTGAAACAGATTTTGGCAGAGTTTGAGGCCGTTTATCCGCAGGCTTTGTCGGCATTGGCCGCAGCACATCCCGAACTGAGCGAAACAGAGCGGCACATCGCTATGCTCAACTTCCTCCATTTCCGCTCGAAGGAAGAGGCAGAATTGATGGGCTTCACCGAATATACAGCCCTGAAATATCGCTCCAACCTGAAGAAAAAAGTCGGTTCCAACCCGATTGAAACCCTGTTTGAGGCTGGAAAAATCTGAATGTTTTTTCTTTCAAACCGTTGATTTTCAATACTACCATCAAAGAAAAATCTGAATTGGCCTTTGCGGGTTGAATTTTTGACGATTTTTTGCTATAGTTTTGTAGCAATCAAAATTGCAACCCATGAAGGCAAAAAGAATCCACACCTTGCTCGCATTCCTACTTGTGGGCATCTATGCCACCGCCCAAGAAAGCCAAATCATCCAAGGCTACTGCAAGGACGAAAACGGCAAAGCCATTGAGAACGTGAGCGTTTATGCGCATGACTCGCTGCTCGTCTCGGTGACCGACGAGCAAGGCCGCTTCACATACGGCAATGCAAAAGCGGGCTTGAAACTCCGTTTTGCCCACATGGGCTTTGAGCCAACCTACTACACCATCAAAGAAAAGGACATCAACGGCAAGAATCTAAATGTCAGGATGAAAACCAAAAGTCATGAACTGCTTGAAGTGCAAATTACAGCCAATGCGCCTCGCATCGCCTTCGACAATCCCGTGATGACCGTCATTGACTACACCATTCGTGAAGATGGCATTTATTTGATTGTTTACCGTCGCCGAAATTCCGCCCTGCTCCACCTCTCTTTCGATTTGGACACGCTACACGAGATGCCCATTTCGTCACGTTACAAGCAACTCTACAAAGATGCCTTCGGCGAAATCCACGCCATCAGCGACTACGGGGTCGAACAGCTTGGTTTTCTTGAACTTGAAAAAGACAAGAAAATCATGATGAACTTCTACAACTCCATGTCGCGCAAGACCTTCTACGACAAATTCTCGACCATTTTGGCGGCTTCGGACAGCATTTTCGTGACGGGGCGTTACTTCTATTACAACAAGGAAATGGGCTATTACCGCAGTCGCTTGGGCGTTGACAAGGAGCCGGAACTGCTCCATTACATCGTGGACGAGGAAGGCCGAGACGACATTTGGCTTCTGACACATACAAGAGGCGGTATCGGTGCCAACTTTTGGGTTGCCGACCCGATTTACAATCCCATTTATGCCATCGACAACAAATTCTACCTCTTTGCTTATACCGACCACGAAACCATAGTTTTTGATGCTTTGGGCAACGAATTGGAACGTCATCCCCTCACTTTCCACGAATACCGCAAATGGAACGGCAAGATGGTGCCCGACCGCCGCTGGAAACAGAAGATGATGTATGACGCGGCACGAAAAGAGTTCTACACCTTCTTCGTCAACGACGGCATCTACACCCTGAAGCGCATCGACCTGAAGACAGGCACCGTCACCTCCGTCATGGACCTCAGCGGCTATCCTTTCGCGGAAAACATGCGGATTCATGATGGAGTGTTGTATTTCATCTATCCGACGGGCGTCAATCGGCGGAAGGCGTTGTATCGAGTGGAAATTGAGAAATTTGATTGAGTTTAATGAATTTTGACTAATTTTGCGGTGTGAGAGAAAGAAGACTACTATATATAGTTATTGCTTTGCTGATGCTGGTAAGCTGCAATTCCAGCAAGACCACTGAGCCTGAGGCAATTGAGGACCGTCGAAGGGTTGAAACGCCGTCCCCAGAATTGGTCTTCATCGACAGCCTAATGTGGCAACGCCCTGACAGCTCATTGTTGGTTTTGATGGAATACAAAGGCGATTCCAACGTGTTCAACACCCATTACGCCCAATTGCTAACCTCGGAATTGCTGTTCAAGAACGATTACGCCCAAACCAATCGTACGGAATTGTTGCAGGCCGTGGCGTATTTCGATTCGTTGTGCGGTAGAGACGGTGTGCACACCGTCTCTACAACCGTTGCGTTTTTGGATGCACGGGCGCATTACATCAATGGTGCAGGCTATTACGAATGCGATAGCCTCATTGAGGCTTGCACCGAATACCTCAACACCTTGCGAATCATGGAAAACCACTTTGCCGAAAATGATTTGGTGGGGCATAAGGCGCAGTTTATGGCTTTGACTTATAACCGCCTTATGGAATTGTTCTCTGCACAATTCATGCAAGAGCCAGCTATCTATTGCGGCAAGCAGGCTTTGGTTTATAATGAAATTGCGCCAACTTCGCCATACGGCAGTTCCAAAATTCTATACAGAATAGGAAAACAATATGATAAACTAAATGTGACGGACAGTGCATCCTATTATTATGATTTGGCATTGGAATATCTGCCAGATAGAAATGATATGGTTTACAGAGATATAATAACATCACAAGCATTATTTGAATACAAAAAAGATTCCATAATCGCCTTGGACAGTGTGAGAAGCATGGCCGCACAAGCCATTGACGAAACAGAAAGATTAGCCCGATACCTGTTCTTAGGAATCATCTATCATTATTCTGGCCAAGATGACACGGCAAAAGCCTATTTGGAACCGGTGTTTGAGAAAGACCCAAGCAGAGCAGCATTAGCAGCACGAGTATTGCATGAGATTGCCATAAAAGAGGGCGACACCATAAAATACAATGCTTATGCCCAATTCCTATTAGAAGATGCATTTGTGAATGCCGAAAACCAGGCGCGGGTTTCAAAACTCAACAACCTATTCCAAACCTATTTGCAGGAAAAACAAGAAATCGCTTCGCTTCGTGAACGAAAAAAGGCTGTGAGAACAACCCTTGTCGTGGTGCTGCCTTTTGTTGTGGTGTTGGCGGCTGTCGTTGTCATTCTGATGCGGCGCAGAAACAAAATACGCATGGCGGCACGAGAGGCCGAGGCGCAGCGGCGGTTGAGCGAGGTCTCCCAGCGGTTAAGCGAGGCATCGCAACGGCGCGATGAGGCGGAACGCGAACTGCAAACCAAGGTGGAACAGGCTGCACAGCACACAAGAGAGATATTGCAGCAGCGTGTCACGGACATCTATCAGTCTAATGGCAAGGACAGGTTACAACGCATCCTTGAAGCCGTGGACGACACCTATCCGCAGACCGTGGCAAGACTGAAGTCGGAGTACCCCGAATTGAGCGAAACGGAACGAAATATTCTCCTTTTGAATTTCTTCCATTTCCGCATCAAGGAGGAGGCCGACTTGCTCGGACTGAGTGAAAACACGGTGGGAAAATACCGCTCCAACCTCGGAAAAACCCTCGGAAAAGACCCGATTTCCGACTTAATTGAATAGAAAAACAAACTTTTTCAACTTTTCTATTTCGCAAAAACAAAAAAGTCGTATTTTTGCGAAATAGAAAAGCTTAATATTATGATTAACATAAGGTTAATAGAACGAGATTTATACTTGGAGCAACTGGAACACACAAAACAAACTCCAGATATAAAAGTGATTACCGGAGTTAGAAGAAGCGGCAAATCAAAGCTTATGGAAATGTTTGTCGAAAAGCTCCAATTGACAGAAAAGAATCTTAATGTCATCCACATAAATTTCAACCTTTTGAAATTTGAGCCTTTGCTTGAATATCATAAACTGCACGATTTTATTGAAAACTCATATCAAGAAGGGAAAGACAATTATGTCATGATTGACGAAATCCAAATGTGTGAGAATTTCGAAAAAGCCGTCAATAGTCTGCATGCCTTGGAGAAATACAACATATATGTGACCGGTTCGAATGCCTTTCTGCTAAGCAGCGACTTAGCGACTTTGTTTACTGGTAGAACATTTGAGTTGAAAATCTTTCCGTTTTCATTTAGGGAATATGTAAAATACTACCAATCAATAGACTATAATATTGCATTCGATTCATATCTCGAAGAAGGAGGTATGTCTGGCTCTTATCTTTACACCACAAAAAAAGAGAAGTATTCCTACATCAATGACGAGGTTTTCAACGCCCTCATAGTTCGCGACATCATTAGGAGATATAAAATCAGGAATGTTCATCTTCTTAACAAACTTATTGATTTTCTGATGGATAATATCGGAAACATCACTTCTGTCAGGAAGATAGCAGATACATTGACTTCCAACAAAATCAAGACAAATGACAAGACTGTCGGAAAATACATTGATTATCTTTGCAATGCGTTTGCCTTTTATCGCATTCGTCGTTACGATATCAGCGGCAAAAAATATCTAACCACCGACGACAAGTTCTATCTTTCGGATCATTCTTTTAAATTTGCAAGGCTTGGAACAAAAAACCTGAACATAGGGCGGGTTATTGAGAATGTTGTGGCTATAGAGTTGTTGCGGCGCGGTTATGAGGTCTATGTTGGGACAATGTACCATGGTGAGATTGATTTCGTCGCCATGAAACAAAACGAGAAGATATATTTTCAAGTAGCCGACGATATCTCACATGAGGAGACATTTAAGCGTGAAGTTTCACCACTTTTGAAGATAAAAGATGCTTATCCTAAAATACTGCTTGCAAGGACCCGCCAAAAGGAATTCCAATACGAAGGCATCCGCGTCATCAATGTGGCCGATTGGCTTAATTCCTATCCGCTTGCATCGAAAAACTGAATGATTTGAGGATAATAATAGGCCATTTTGGTCTGATTTCCGACCTGATTTGACTAAAAAAGTTTGTAATACGAATTTTTCAATCCATTGGATTTTAGTTTGTTGCAAAATTTTTCGGCGACAAAAATTTGTACTTTGGCCGAGGCTTGCTTTTTCGGCGGAATTTTGCTATAGTTTTGCAGGGTAAATCTAAAATCAATCAACAATTATCAATCAACAATTAAATCCATGTATCATGAAAAGATTTGTTTTAATCGTATTGGTTGCATTGTTTTCAGTTCAATTGATGGCGCAACGCGTTCCCAGTGAAAAGAAAATGTCCATCTCGGCAGGTTTACTTCAAGGTGGCGGCGGTCTCGTCGGAGCTGACTTCGAGTTCATGTTTGGCAACCATTTCAGTGCTCAGGCTGGAATTGGATTCAGGAGTTTTGGTGCAGGCATCAATTATCACTTCAAGCCATTCATCAACAGTTCTATGATTTCGTTGTTATATTGGCACCAAGGCATAGGTAACACTTATACTCAAGCGTTACTTGGCCCTGTCTATACCTTCAGGGCACCAAAAGTATTTCAATTCCAAATAGGTCTCGGAGCTAAAGTGGGTGAAGGACCTAATATCCCAGAGGCGAATAAGAACGTCCCAGTGATGTTGCTTTACAGCATCGGTGTTTACTTTCCAATATAAAAATGATGCTATTCTGAGTCGTTTTCAGCAAAAATCATAGGGACAAAATCCCATGGGGGCTTGACAAGATGATTTTTTGGATGTTTTTTGCTATACTTTTGCATTATGAATTTCAAATCCAATAACTAACACCTAAAATTAAAAATATTATGAACAACAAGAGATTTAGTTCCAGAACGCTGCTTGTTATGTTTGCAGCAATGCTGCTTATGGTCATGTCCGCATGTAAGGGCGATGTTTATGGCGATTTATTCATCAACAGGGATCCTGTGACTTTCCGTGTGCAGTCGGATGAAGGAAGACCCCTGTCGAATGTAAGCCTGAAGACCGAGGAACTCGACGGTTTCGATTATGACCTCATTGTTGAAGGAACGCATTATGCCTATACTGATGCCGAGGGAATGGTCACCGTTGAAGCGGCTCGTAACAACCAGGGTCTACTCGCAGAACGTACCACAAGGTTCACCTTTACGGCCACGGATTATGTCGTTTTTGACACCATTTTAAATTCTTGGACAGATACTATCGATATTGTTCTCTATAGATAAATCATACTACAATGAAAAAATCCATGATTATTGCAGCCTTGATGTGCTGCATCGTGTCGGTCTCGGCACAACAAACCCCAAACGAGCCGGAAGCCTTGAAGTCCATGAAAGCCAAAATCCAGCATGTGGAACGGCTGAACCGACATGAGAGCAATTTCACCGTGAAGTTGGACAGCGTCACCGGGAATGAGGCTCGTTTCTTATATGAATACGACGACCGCCTCAACTGCACTAAGGAAATGCGTTATTATGATGACTGGCTTGAAGATGTTTTTGAAAACACCTACGACGAGTTTAACCGCTTGATTTCTATGACACATATTGACAATTATTACAATTCAACGATAAAGGAAGAATACACCTACAACGCACAAGGTCTGATCATGGAAGAAATCGCCTCATATCCATTAAATGGCAGTTGGAAACCATTCGACAAATGGACATACGAGTACGACGAGGACGAAAACATGACTTTGGCTGTCAGATACGTTTTGTATGCCGGTGACGAATGGTCTGAATATAGGAAATTAACCTGTGAATACGAGAACGGCCTGATGCAAACCGCGGTGTTTTACCACTTTGAAGATGAGTGGCAGCCTGAAAGCAAGAACGATTTCTCTTACAATACCCAAGGGCTTTGTATCGAGGAAATCATCAGTGAGTACATATATGAGGATTGGGCTTTTTCCGAGAAAAACGGATACTTCTACAACGAACAAGGCTTGCGCTCCGAGAGGATTTTCTATGACTACTATGCAAACGGCGAATGGCACAGCCACACCAGAAGTGTGTATGAATACGACGCCGAAAACAACCTTGTTTCCTTGGTTTATTATGGTCATCCTTCCAACTCGCAAGCGTGGACAAATACCGAAAAATATGAGTACACCTACGATGCCAACAATAACTGCACAAGTTATCTCAGATATTACTACAATTCCGGGAATTGGCATTTTGACTACGGCTACGGCATGACCTACGACCCGACAGTGGATATTGAGCAAATAGCAGGTCTTGACCGATTCTGGGATGCCTTATGGGAAGAAATGATGGTTTATGCTCCAGTTTATAGCAAGTTGCAGCAACTCACACTATTGGAAAATGGGGAGCCTGATTATTTGATGGATTTCCATTACTCGGGCTTCAATTCCATCGACGACTCGACGGAAAACCATCTTGCCGTTTGGCCTAATCCTGCCACGGAAACGGTTTACATCGAAGGCTCCGAAGTTGCCGAGGTGCAGGTTTACAATGCTCTTGGGCAGATGTTGAAGACTGTGCGGGGGACTAATGAGATTGATTTGAGTGGATTGGTGAATGGAGTTTATCTGCTGCGTGTAACCGATGCGGATGGGAAAAACCATGTGGCGCGGGTGGCGGTGAAGGAATAGAGATTCCCAAGGGAATGGAGTGGAGGCATAATTTATCAAGCGGCGGTGTGAGGTGTTACTGGTGGGTAAGTTGCTCTTGCCGCCGCGGTTAACAAAACAAACATTGCTCCATTCCCGAAAGGGAATCTAAAATAGAATAACAAATTAAACATCAACGGAATATGAAAAACTTGAAGATTTACACCCTGCTTGCGCTCCTGCTGATGGTAGGAGGAATGAAGATGCAAGCTTTAGCTTCAGATTTCCAATCAGAAGATTTGCTTTGTTCAATTATCAGGACAGACCCTCCACAGGTGGGTGTTGACGGACACGAAGGTCAAGCCGCGCAAAGCAACCATGTCTTGTTTTTCACCTTAAACGGTGCCTATAGCAATACCCATAACCCTTCGATAGGGTTTTCAGTTGGACAGTTTGGGCAATGTGGATGGTTCGTTTCAGTAATGAGCGGCCTCCACTTTGCTGGCATATTTCCTGATGCCCAGTGTGATAAATATGGCTATGTGAACGACATTCTCCCGTTTTATAAAAACGAATACGCTTTTTCCGCGCTTTCCGTCATAGGCGGCATCGTACCCAAAATCAACGATTGGGCATCTTTTAAACTCGGAATGGGTTTCGGAAATCGTTCTTTGTCATGGAAAACAATGGATGACCGTTGGGTGCGCAACAAAGCTTATTCCCTAATTGGGGTGGATGTTTCTGCCGGGTTGGTGTTCAAAATGGGTCATTTTGTTCTAACGACAGAGGCAGTAACGACCAGTCTAAAATCCATTGAAGGGAAAGTCGGCATAGGATATAGTTTTAATAATAATAAAAGTAAATGAAAATGAGAAAATTACATTTCATCGTACTGGTAATGCTGAGCGCAATGGCTGCCTGCACGAAAGTTCCTGAAGTGAACACAACCATTGTTCATGTAAGTTCTGAACAGATTACAATAGGTCCAAACTCAGCGTCATTTAGATGTAGCGTCAGTCATATTAATATGCAAAACATCTATATTTACTATGGCACAAATGAGGACAACATGACTCGAACCGAAATGCAAGTTTATAACTTAATCGTGTGCGCTGACCTTTTGAACTTGGAGGAAAACGCCACTTATTACTACTACTATGAGTTTGACAATGGTTTCAATTCCATGTCAACCATTACGAAGACGTTCAATACAATAATCAATAATCCAGAAAAATGAAAAAGCTATTGATATCGATGTGTATGGCCGTGTTACTGCTTACGGCTTGTACAAAAAGCGAAGAATTTCATCCTGAAATGGGATATGGTGATTATGAAGTCATCACAGTGAAACCTGAGAGCGTTCACATAAGATATTTCTGGAAAGATATGGAAAGGCATAGCAGGACTTTTTTTTGTTATCGGCTCAAGGACAACGGCTCCATTTATGATAACGACAACCTTCGAACTGAAATGTCAAAAAAGGAGGATTGCTTCGACTTGGTATTAACGGATTTGTTGCCTGATACCACTTATTATTTTTACTATCTAGACTATTATTGGTGGGACTCCATAGAATCACAACCATCTATACATCACACATCCTCTGAATTCCACACACAACCCCTTCCTTGAATAAAACATCACCTATTAAAATCATAAAACAATGAAAAAGTCAATCATTATTGCAGCCCTGATGTGCTGCATCGTGTCGCTCGCGGCACAACAAACCCAAAACGAGCCGGAGGCCTTGAAGTCCATGAAAGCCAAAATCCAGCATGTGGAACGGCTGAACCGTCACGAGAACAATTTCAGCGTGAAGTTGGACAGCGTCATTGGGGAATCGGCCAAATTCCTATATGAATATGATGACCGCCTCAACTGCACCAAGGAATCCCGCTATTATTCAGAAGGTGTCAAAGATTGGTGGCTTCAGCAATCTTTCGAAAACACCTACGATGAGCAAAACCGATTGACTTCTGTGACACACCTTGACACTTATTACAATTCCACGACGAAGGAAGAATACATCTACAACACGCAAGGCCTGATAAAGGAAGAAATCCATTCTTATCTGTCGGATAGCGCATGGAAATTGACCGAAAAATTCACCTTTGAATACGACGAAGCTGGAAACATGGTTCTGCTCATGAAATATGAGTATGCATATAACGATTGGTACGAAAAAGGTAAAGAGGTCTGCGAATACGAAAACGGTTTGCTTCAAAACGAAACGTTTTACAGTTGCAATGCTATAGGTGAGTGGCAGCCCGAAACCAAATTTGAATATGCCTACAATGCACAAGGACTATGCAAGGAGGAACACATCAATTATTATGGGGATAACGAATGGGTGTTGTATTTTAAGACGGAGTATGCCTACAACGAGCAAAGCTTATGCTCCGAAATGATTAAATATGAACGCTATTACGACCAATTGAGAAGCTTTGGCAGATACTTGTATGAATACGACGAGTCCGGCAATAAGCTTTCCATGATTTACTTTGATCATCGGAATGACTCGCCAGAGTGGTCATACGTCGATAAATACGAGTATTCATACGATGACCACAACAACTGCACGGCCTACCATTTATTTGCTTTCAATTATGGGGAATGGCGTTTCGACTATGGCTACGACATGACCTACGAAGCATCGGTGAGTATCGAGCAAATAGCCGGCCTTAACAGGATTTGGAATGCAGCAGAAATGGATGTCCCGATATACAGCAAGTTGCTGCAATTCAAGATTTGGGAAGACGAGGACGAAAGTTTTGTGTTGGGATGCTATTACTCCGATCACAGCAGCCTTGACGAACCGACGAAAAACCATCTGACCATTTGGCCCAATCCCGCAACGGAAACGGTTCACATTGAAGGCTCCGAAGCTGCCGAGGTGCAGGTTTACAACACCCTTGGGCAGATGGTGAAAACCGTGCAAGGCAGCAATGAAATCAACGTGAGTAGTTTGGTGGAAGGGGTTTATCTGCTGCGCGTTACGGATGCGGAGGGAAAAAACTATACGGCGCGGGTGGCTGTGAAAAAATAGGGATTCCGCCGCAGTTCCGTTTTCCTTGTTTAATACAACAACCCAAACAGCCACAATGGGATTTTGTTCCCGAAGCCGATTTCAATCTCGTCCGCTGCAACATAACTGTCGGGCAGGTCGCTGATTTGGCTGAAGCCTTTGCTCTTACCGCCCACCTCGAAAAGGAACTGTCCGTCAACTAATAAATCGCCTTGTTTCGGGTAGCTGATGCCATGGTTGACGAAAAGCATGGCCGAAAAGAACGATTCCCTGATGGTGCCTGTGTCCGCAGACCTGTTGAGCGCATACATCAGATTGGAGTTGTCGAATAGTATTTTGTCAGGCTTGCCCAGGGCTTTTAGGTTCTTTGTCTCAGCCGTCAACTGGCGGATGAGTGCCGAACGTTCCAAAAGCGACAACAAACGAATCAGTTGGTTGCGTGTCGTGGATAAGATTTCGCAAAATGTGGTCATGTTGGGCGTAAACGGAACCATCTTAGCCAAGGTCATCAGGAGTCGTTTCGCTTTTCGAAGTGTCTCGTATTCAATGTCCTCCACGGCGGGTATGTCGTTTTCAATGACTGTAGTCACCACATGTTGAAGCCGCTCAAAATAACTTTCCATATTGGTGGTTTCGAGGAAGAAGGGATAATAGCCTTGTTGGAGGTATTTTTCGAAATGAGGCAGCACTTTCAACTTTGAGGTGATGGATGATGCCGTTTGGATGTGATGTGTCAACAGGTCTTCGAGCGAAAGGGCTGGGAGTTGCGCGATCTTGTTGATGGCAAGGTATTCTCGGAACGACAGACCAGGCAAGGTGTATATCCGCAGTCTTCGCGAGAGGTCGGCTTCTGCGTTGTCTATCTCGAGAAGCGACGAACCAGTGAACACGATGTGGAGCCGTGGATAAGCGTCGTAAATATTTTTGATTTCGCGAATCCATGTCGGATAACGGTGCACCTCGTCCAAAAAAACATGGGTGACACCATGTGTGTATAGGTATTCTACCAGCTCGGATAAGGTGTGGTCGCTAAACCAGATGTGGTCAAGTGAAACATAAAATGCAAGCGACAAATCTTTGAAAGTCAATTTGATGTGCTGGAGCATCATAGTACTTTTCCCAACACCTCTGGCTCCTTTGATGCCGATGAGACGCTCGTCCCAGTCAATTTTGCTATAGAGAAAACGCTGAAAAGTGCAATCTGTTTCTTCCAATCTTCGGGTATACGCCAAAAACAATGCTTCCATATTTGGATATGTTTTATTTTCGCTGCAAAAATACAATATTTTTCTTTGTAAAGAAAGAAATTCTAAAAAAAGTTTCTTTGTAAAGAAAGAAATCTAATAAAATAGCTTCTTTATAAAGAAAAGTCCGGAAGGTAGTGAAGCAATAGAGATTCCCCGAGCGAAGCGAGGGGAATGGAGTAAAGACATAAAGTTAACCGCGGCGGCTGCAAAAGTTACAAGTGGGTAACGGTTACATGCCGCCGTGGGTCACAAAACAACACCTACTCCATTCCCATGAGGAATCTGTACTTTTTTTGCCTTTTTTCATCCCGCTATATCAGATTTTACTTTATCTTTGCCGCCGATAAGCGGTGCCGCAAGGCTCAATAGGGAACCGGGTGCAAATCCCGGACAGTTCCCGCTGCTGTAAGCTCTTCACGCTGGCCACTATGCCACTGAAAATCTAGTCTTTCGGGAAGGCGGTCAGAACAAAGGAGTAAGTCAGAAGACCTGCCGCCTGTCGCTGAAACAAGGCTTTCGGGACAAGAGCTGGCTTTCCTTATGGATTAAGGTGTACCCCCTCGTTTTCCCCAAGCATTGTAATGTAATGGATTGAATGTCAAACCTAAAATTATATTATTATGCGTAAAAACTTTACCCTCTTATTCCTTCTGGGAATCTTTGGTCTGTTTACGACCAACCTGTTTGCACAACAGGATGCAACCATCGACCCTGCCGACATCCGCTATTGGATTGGCGAGGGCGAAAACGAAGTGGTCTTCATCGTCAATTGGGCCGAGCCCGACACGGCTTTGGCTTGGGGATTCCGCTTTGCCGACGAGGCCGTTACGATTAAAGATGTCATGGACGGAATCGCCGCTGCTGATTACCGTTTCAGTTATGATAGTCCTAATGGTAGCTGGCTCAACGACATTTTTTTCAATGACGGAGTGCTCGATTTGAGCCTTACGGAACCGATGTGGGTTTCCTATTTGGTCAATGGCAATTCTTCGATGGAAACTTTTGACGTCCAGACACTTGCTGACGGTGACTATGTGAAGTGGGGCGACACCTATTGCGGCACCATGGTCGACCCCGAGAACTGGATCTACGTTTGGGAAGCTCCCGTCGTGGCCGTCTATCCTTTGGCCAACGAAGCCATGATTGACCCTGAAAGCATTCGTTATTGGGTGGGCGAAGGCGAAAACGAAGTGATCTTCGCCGTCAACTGGAACGATCCCGACACCTGCTTGGCTTGGGGCTACCGCTTCAATGAAGAGACCGTCACAGTGAAACACATCATGGATGCCATCAAAGGAGCCGACGCACGTTTCGATTATGTTGACATCGGCTGGGGCGTGGGCAACATCTATTATGAAGACGGTGTTCTCGACCTCTCACTCTATGGCACCTATTGGATGTATAACGTCAACGGCAGCATGGCCATGCTCGGCTTCGACCAACAAACTGTCGTGGATGGCGACTTCATCAAGTGGGGCGACGAGTCATGTGGCACCGAGATTGCTCCTTGGACCCTCGTCTGGGAGTCGGAAGTGGGTGCCGTGTATCCCTACGCCAACGAAGCCAAGATCGAGTTCTCCGATATCCTCTATTGGGTGGGAGAAGGCGAGAATGAAATCGTGTTTGCCGTCAACTGGAACGAACCCAACAGATGCCTTGCTTGGGGCTACCGCTTCAGCGAAGAAACGGTGACGGTGAAAGAGGTGATGGATGCCATCGCGATTGCCGACAGACGCTTCTCCTACGTGGCTGGCGATTGGGGCGTTGACGACATCATCTTCAATGTTGATTCAGAAGAACTGCACTATGACCTTGCCGGTCAATGGTGGCTCTTTAACGTGAACGGCAGTATGGCCATGCTCGGCTACGACCAACAAACTCTCGAGAATGGCGACTTCATCAAGTGGGGCGACGAGTCATGCGCCACTGAGATTGCCCAATGGTCCTACGTTTGGACGCAGGAAGTCGAGCCCGTTTGGATGAACACGGGTGTCGTCGAGAACCAAACCAACACCTTGAGCGTTTACCCGAATCCTGCCGTCAACGAGACCTTCGTGACCGTTGAAAACGCTGGCTTGAACACGATTTCGGTGTACGACATCCAAGGCCGCATGGTCAGCACGGAGAGCGTTGAAGCCATGGCTGGCGAGCAAGTCCGCATCAGCACCGAGATGCTGAATGTCGGTGTGTATTTCGTCACCGTGAGCAACGAGAGCGCTGTGCGTACCGCAAAACTCGTGGTGAAATGATAAAAAGGATTTCCATCCTGCTGATGGCTTTGGTGCCGACGATGCTTTGGGCGCAGTTTGCGCCCGAGGCGGGTGTCGCCGGCACCACGGCCATGCATGCCGACTCGTCGACCTTCGTGGCCTGGGCAACAGGTTGCACCGTCGAGCGCGGACCGCAACAGATTGACGACCTCAGTCTGGGTCTGGTCAGCTATGGGGCCGATGCCGATGCCTTGGGCAAGGCCGACAATGTGGTGGTCAGCCTAGGCGATGGCGGCACAGCTGTGCTGACGTTTGCTTCGCCTATCTGCAATGATGCCGGTCCCGACTTCGCCGTGTTCGAGAATCCCTTCCACAATGTGCCGCACTGCTTCCTTGAGCTGGCTTTCGTGGAGGTGAGCTCCGATGGCGAGAACTACTTCCGTTTTCCTGCTGTCACCAACGTTCCTTCCGATGAACAGATGGGTTCTTTTGCACTCATGGATGCCACACTCATCCATAACTTCGCAGGAAAATATGAGGTATTGTATGGCACGCCCTTCGACCTTGATGAGGTGGAGGACAACCCTTTGCTCAATAAGAGCAAGGTTACTCATGTCCGCCTTGTTGATGTGATTGGCACCATCAATCCGGAGTATGCCACCTACGATTCCGAAGGCCATATTGTCAACGACCCGTTCCCGACTCCGTTCTGGTCGAGTGGCTTCGACTTGGATGCCGTCGGCGTGATTCATGACGTGGCGCATTACGATATTCCCGAAAATGAAAAGGAGACTTTGACGGTTTTCCCCAACCCCGTGAAAGACAGACTGACAGTGAAGGCCGAAAACCTGCAATCGGTTGAGGTTTACAATCTTGTGGGACAATTGGTTATGACTTCTGCTCTGCCTGTCGTCGACATGAGCGACTTGGACCAAGGCATCTATTTTGTCCGTGTGATGGTGGACGGGAAGACTGTTACGAAACGTGTTGTGAAACAATAAATACGAAAAGGAATGAAAAGAATAAACTTGTTCCTGTTGGCCTTTGTTGCCGCTTTTTTGTTCTCCTGCAAGCCTGAACAGCCGGTTAATCCGGACACTTTTACTGTGGGTTCTGGGGTATTGGTGCTCAACGAAGGCAATTACCAATTCTCCAATGCCTCATTGACGTATTACGACCCGGTGGCAGATACAACGGTCAACAACCTCTTTTATAGAGTAAACAATGCCCCTCTTGGCGATGTCGCTGAGAGTATGGCCTTGGTTGATGGCAAACTCTACATTGTGGTCAACAACAGCAACCTAATCTATAAGGTGGATGCCAATACCATGGTGTGCGACACCACTAAGCCTTTCAAGCTGAGCGACTTCTACTCGCCACGTGAGATTCAGTTTGTGGCTCCCAACAAGGCTTACGTGAGCGACTTGTATGGTACCCAGCTGTGGATCATCAACCCTCAGGACATGAGTCATTCGGGCTCCATCGAGATGGGCAAGTCGACTGAAAAGATGGTTCTTGTGGGCAATGAATTGTATCTCAGCAACTGGTCGAACACCTTCGTCACCGGCATGGAGAAAAACACCGTACAGGTCGTCGATGTCAACAACGATGTGAAGGTGGCCGAAATCCAAGTAGGGAAGGAGCCCAACACGATGGCGGTCGACAAGAACGGCCATGTGTGGGTGCTTTGCGAAGGCGCCACATGGGAAGCCGATGGTGAGCAACCTAGCCTTTGGGAAATCAATCCCATACTGAAGACCGCCGTGAAACGCTTCGAGTTTGACGGTACTGCCATGGTGCTGAGAGCCAATCCTTCGGGTGACCAACTTTATGTGATTTACAACAATGAGGTGCGCCGTTTCGACATCGCAACGCTGGCTTTGTCGGAGACTTTCCGCATCGCCGCTGAGCCACAAGGCATGTTCTACAACATGGCCGTTGAGCCGAAGACGAGCGACATCTATGTGACCGACGCCAAGAACTACATGATGAACGGCACCGTGTATCGTTATTCCAACGATGGTGTGCTGCTCAGTTC
>JAEEGH010014867.1_pt1 | contig 17003 bp, 16 predicted proteins | sample 9134181 | NCBI WGS metagenome assembly JAEEGH01 (sample SAMN16246544, study PRJNA631951) | gut metagenome | biome: gut microbiome; feature: rumen; material: DP-attached | host: Bos | place: Iran: Karaj | collected 2018-10
TGGCGCTGTCCGCCCGAAAGCTCCCTGGGCTTGCGGTCCAGGTATTCGGTAAGTCCCAAGACCTTTGCCGTAGCCAGCACCTTTTTCTCTATCACGTCTTCGTCCACGCCCTGAAGCGTAAGTCCGAAGCTCATATTCTCATAAACGGACATATGGGGATAAAGCGCGTAGCTCTGGAACACCATCGCAACCTCGCGGTCGCGGGGGCTCTTCTCGTTCACACGCTCGCCGTTGATCAGGAAGTCTCCCTTGCTGATGTTCTCGAGGCCGGCGATCATGCGCAGCGTCGTCGACTTGCCACAGCCCGAAGGTCCGACAAATACGATGAACTCGCCCTTTTCGACCTCAAGATTGAAATCGTGCACGGCGTGGAAGCCGTTGGGATAGATCTTATTGATACCGGATAATGTAAGGTAAGCCATAAAGATATTGCTCCTCTTTAGAATCGGCTTTCAGCCGATTCTGATTCCTTGCCCCATACGTGACTAGCGTACAAGGCGTCTTTATTTCTTTTTCCCCGAAGCGGTAGCCGCCGCGTCGCGGAAAATCCTTATCAGCAGATGTTTCATGCCGATAAACAGCAGGTCGAAGCCCAGCCAGAAGAGTCCGAAAAGAACCGGTTCCACGGGAAGCGCGACCGTATCCTCGATGCCTTTTGCTTTGATGACAATGACATTTATGAGGTTATAGAGATATACAACGCACACGAGTATCACAAACGCATACGGTATGTTCAAAAACAGCGACCAGAACTTCCGCGCCGTGACCATTTTGTAGCGGTCGTTCGCGCGTTCGGTCTTTTCGATGAAGGTCAGCATGTGGTTCGTGAGCAGGTCGGTGAGGATTCCCATCGCCATGCCGAGTACAAACAGCTGATCCGTCGTATTCGTAAGGAAGTTCCCGAGCCCGAAGTAAAAGAAGAAGCATATCGCGCCGGTAAACCACCATTTTATCAGCAGGACCTTGACGATGTTCGGTATCGACCATCTCTTCCTGCCGCTGATCTTTTCGATCTCCTTATCTGAGACCTCTGGTGAATTCTGCTCGTTCGCATTGACGAGCCTGTCCACCGCATCGGTCTTCAGATCGTAATAATTCTTTTCTTTATCTGCCATTTCGTATCCCGCGGCTTCAGATCAAGCCCGCATCAGTCTTCTATCTCGATCTTTTCGAGATCGCCGCTGTATTCGAGGTCTATCGAGGTCTTTACTTTCTTAAGCAGCCTTCCGTATACGGGAAGGAGCGCAACGAGCACCGCAACCGCGCATACCAGAACCGCGTGTACCGTAACGATCTTCATGGCCTTCGGGATGTAGTCCGCAGTCTCAAGCACACTCGCGAAATCCTCTCTTCCCATGGCAACCTGTACCCTGCCGCGGTAAACGATGTCGCAGAAGACGATCGCAGCGAACATCAGATACATGATCACGAGCATCGATATCCTCGGCTTCTGTCTCTTCGGGAACGCGTTCAGGAAGCAGACGAACGAGAGTATCGAGAACAGCATCGTCACAAAACCGCACAGGCCCATATTGGAGCCCTGGATCTTGGCCGTGGTGTCCGAGATCTTCGTCAGGTTGAACGAATAGTATATGAACGCGAGCGCCAGTCCGACCAGCGCGATGTTCTGCGGGTTCCTCTTTAAGGAAACCATCGTTTTACGGAAAAACTCCTTCATGATAACTCCTATCTCACTGCATTCGAAGTTTCTTTGTCAAAGAAATGCACGCGGTCAAAACCTACATATACCTCGTCGCCTTCTTTGTAATCGCACCATTCGCGGAACTTGCAGGTGATCTTGCTGCCGCCGGCGTTTCCGTGCACGAGTGTGGTCTGTCCGAGGTTCTCGTTAAGTTTTACCCTTACGCGTATTCCGGAGTCTGCCCTTACGACATTCTCGGGACGGACGCCGAGCGTCATCTCTTTATTCTCGTAAGCTTTTAGCAGTTCTTTCTGCTCTGCGTTCAGCGGATATTTAAAATCTTCGGAAACAAAGCTTCCGTTCTCTATCCTGCCCTCAAAGAAATTCATCGGGGGAAGTCCGATAAAGCTCGCAACAAAGAGGTTCGCCGGGGTATCGTAGAGCTCGAGGGGCGTTCCGATCTGCTGCACATGACCCATCGACATGCATACGATCCTGTCCGCCAGCGTGAGTGCTTCGGTCTGGTCATGCGTAACATAGAGCATCGTGGCCCTGAGTCTCTTGTGGAGGAGCAGTATCTCGCGCCTTGTAGCGCCTCTGAGCTTCGCGTCCAGGTTCGAGAGCGGCTCGTCAAAGAGGAATACCTTCGGGGTACGCACTATCGCGCGTCCCATCGCCACACGCTGTCTCTGTCCGCCGGAAAGCTGCGCCGGCTTCTTGTTCAGCTGATCGGTAAGTCCGAGGATCTCGGCCGCCGCCAGGACCTTCTGGTGAATGACATTTTTGTTCTCCTTACGGAGCACGAGCGAGAACGCCATGTTCTCGTAAACCGTCATATGCGCGTAGAGCGCGTAGTTCTGGAATACCATGGCAATGTCGCGGTCCTTCGGAGGCATCGAAGTGATGTCCCTGTCGTCGATCAGCAGCTTGCCCGACGTAATATCCTCAAGTCCTGCCACCATGCGGAGCGTCGTCGATTTGCCGCAGCCCGAAGGGCCTACGAGCACGATCAGTTCTCCGTCTTTGACGTCCAGATTGAAATCGTATACTGCCTGTACCTTATTGTCGTATATCTTTTCAAGATGCTGCAGTTTTAAACTCGCCATAGTTTACTCTCTCCAAATAATTCCTTACGCCGCCGTCTTTGTTTCGAGCTCTTTTTCGTAAGCCCTTAAGGCCGCGGTCTTTATGATGCCGATCACGCCCGCGAGTATCAGGAGCGCGCCCGAAGCGATGAGGTAGATGATGATCCTCGTATGCTGCGCGTCAGTCATAACCTTTGTCTCCTGATCGGCCAGTATTACGACCGCCTCGTAAGCCTTCTTCGGGATGATCCGTGTACGCACGAACTGGATGACTCCGACGACGATCAGTGTCACCGAATATCCCAAATGGTAGTTCTTTACGCCCTCCGAGCAAAGGAAGACCGTAAGCATGAACACCAGGTTAAATATGATCGATACACCCGTCAGCCAGGTGTAATAGTAATTTCCGACATCGGATTTATAAATACTGACAAAATAGAATACATTGAGTACTATCGCAAGAAGGGCCAGTCCCGAAGAGGTCTTGTTCTTGGAATAACGGAGTCTGTCCCTGCGGATCTGTTTTTCGTCCATTAAGCTGCTTCCTTTCCCGCTTTGATAAGTGCCTTTTCCTGTTTTGTCACGATTATTTTCCAGATAAGATTCGCGGTAAGAAGAACCGCCGCGATCACGACGAGGCCGAGCACGTAATCAGCCGCGTCAAACCAGAAAGTAGAGTCTGTATAATAGGTTTTGCGCCTTTCAGCTACTGTCTTGAGCTTTTCAAAATCAACTCCGGTAAGATACCGGGTCCTGTAAGCCATTATCCTGCCGCGGGCCCATACCGAAGCCGCGATGTCACCGATAACGCAGAGCGCGATCGAAATGTAATTGCCGATGTAATAGCGCCTGCGTGTGTGCGTATTCATCACGAGATTAAATACGCCGAGAAGGATCAGAACGATGGTAACCTTTGTAAAGAGCTTGTTGAAATCCTGCATGTCGTAAAAGATCCTGGCGCCTGCCACTCTGTCGAGCGAAGCGTCCGCAGGATCGGGCATCATGCTGTAAAGGCTGTCATACAGATCGGTGAGCAGACCCAAAGAATAGAAGAACGCCAAAGCGCTCGCAATGAGCACCACGTAGCATATTATCTTCTGGAATTTCATCTGTTTCTTATACATGGATAGCCTCGTTTCTGAAAAAGTTTAAATCGCACGGGAGACGGAAGTGTCTCCCGTGCAAAAAAGTAAATTACTGTGCGTTATAGTAAGCAACCAGTCTGTCCCAAGCGGCCTGCTTGTTGTCAAGGTAAAGGCCGTTGTTCCAGGTCTCGGTCACGCTCTTAAGGATCTCGGCTCTGGAGGAAGTTCCCTCGCCTGTGTAGCCGCTGCAGATGATATTGCAGAGGTAGTTAACCTTATCCTTTGCGCTTGCGAAGTTCTCGGTAAGATCGGTAAGTCCCTTGAGCTCGTCATTCTCAACAGTGGTGTTGGGAAGAACGGTAGGGATCGAAGTGTACCAGGGGTTCGATGTGATCGCAAGGATGGGATGCTTGATCAGACCGTATCCGATAGCTGTCGAGATATTGCCTGCGCCCTCTTTGCCGACCTCATGTGTGCACTGATACTCAAACGCCTGGCTCTTTACGAAGCTGAGGGTCGATCCAAGGTAGAAACGTGCATAGTTGGTGTAGTTTCCGCCTGCCTTCTCCCAGAGCTCGTCGTAAGTAGCGTCTGCGATAACGGGCATCTCTGCGCCGTTGAAGTTGAAAGTTACATAGCTGCCGTCAGCATTTGTCTTGATGAATGCGTCGGGACCGTAGGACATAAGGATCATGCCGTCTCTGCTGTATGCATAGTCGATGAGCTTAAGAGCCGCATAGAGCTTATCCTGATCGTCGCCTACGCCTGCCTTCGAAATTGCCCAGCCGTCGGTCTTAACCGAACGCCAGGACTCGGTAAATCTCATGTAAACGCCGTTAGCATCGGTTCCGTCATACCAGCGTGCAACGGGAACCATAACTGCCATGTACTTCTCGCCTTCCTGAAGCTTGGTCTGGTTCATGAGGGTCTGGGTCTGGTTGTAGTCATAGCTCATGAAGCCGAGATCGTTCTCAAGCATTGTGGAAGACTTTTCGTCCGACTGCTCGATGAAGGACTTGGAAATAAGGCCTTCCTTTGCGAGAGCGTTCATTCTCTCAACAGCAACATAGGTATCTTCCTCGCCGCGTGCGTCATGAAGGAGGCCGTCGGTTCCGAGGTAGAGGTAATCCTGTCTGGACTCAAGACCGCGAACACCGAAGAGGATGCCTGCGAGCTTGAACATATCAACACGACGCTGGTTGTTTGCATCTTCACGTGAGAAGATTCCCTGTACAGTGTCGGTTCCGTTAAGTGTCTGTGCGTTTGCCACTACGCAGCGGAGAAGAGCAACGAGCTCGTCTGCGTCCCATGCAGCGTTCTGGCCGATGAAGAGGTTCGAACGTGCTGTTCCGTAGTATCCGTTATAAGCGGTATCAATGTAGTCGCGGAGCATGTTAACAGCGTCAACGCCGCTCATGCTGCCTGCAGTGTTCATGTTGGCTACGATGTTGCCTGCTGCGTCGTAATCCTTGGTAACGGTCTCAACGCCCGATCCGTCAAGCTTAACGACATCAACGGTAACCTTGCCCGATGTAGGCATATAAGGCTCGTAAACGGGAGCTGCGGTCTTGCCGCTTGCTGCTGCCGAGAATGCGCCTTCGCCGTCAAGGAGCTTAACAACCCAGTCGGTTCTCATAAGGGGCATACGCTCGATATCGTCAACACCGTCGAAGTAAGGTGAGAAATAGATAGCGCCCTTGTTGTCGCCTGTGGTCGAACCTGTGATGGAAAGACGAACGATCGAGTTTGACTCGAGATATGCCTTGAAGTTAGGCATAAGATCGAGATAATCGGCAATGTTTACAAGGTATCCTGCTGCGCCGTACTCGGAAAGGTTTCCTGCTGCACCCGCAACCATGTCAACCTGGTCAAGCTGCTCTTTCCAGTAATCGAATTCCTTCGATGCGGAGCCTGCGCCTGTCCACTTGTCCTCGAATACCATGCCGAGACGCTTCTGGAGTTCAACCCAGGTAGGCTTGAGGTCGCCTGCATGATAGGTAACGCCGTCAGCAAGAGTGATGCCCTCGCCTGCGGTTTCGGAATCCATTGTGATACCGGTCTTTGTGTTGTTGTAACCGGTTGCCATACGAAGAACCGTACCCTCTGCGAACTTGAGCTCTTCAGCCTCAACGGTATCTTCGATGTTTACGCTGGGAGCCTGTGTAACCTCATCGGCTCCGGGCTGTGCAGCCTGTGTGGGAGCTGTGGTTGCAGCCTGTGTAGGCGCATCGGTAGGTGTGTCCCCTCCGCCGCTCTTATTACATGCAGCGAGCGAGAATGTCATTACTGCAGCAAGAAGCAGAGCGATGACTTTTTCAAGCTTTTTCATAAAAATTCCTCCTGTAGAAAAGTGTTTGTCGCAGCGTCTTATTCCTTGACGCCGCCCATATTTACGCCCTTCGCAAAATACTTCTGTATGAAGGGATAAATAACTAAGATGGGGATGATCGAGCAAACGATCAGTGCGTAGATAACCGAATCCGAAGCGTAGCTCTTGTTCCAGCCCGCCATAAGCTCGGCGTCGGTGTATTCCTCGAGCTTGAGTCGTACGAATACCTGCAGCGGATGCTCGTTTGAATCCGAGATCATCTGTCTCGCCCAGAAGTAACCGTTCCAGCGGGAGATTCCGAAGAACAGCGCAACCGTCGCGATCGTCGATTTGCTCATTGGAATGTAAACCCTGTTCAGGACCTGGAACTCCGTGGCTCCGTCCACAATGGCAGCCTCCTCGATCTCGGAGGGCACGCCCTCGAAGGCGTTTCGCAGAAGGATGATGTTCATGGCCGCCATACCCATCGCGATAACAACGAGCCATTTGTCATCCATAATCCCGACCGAATTGAAAACCTTCTTGGTATTGATGTAATTCAGGTACTGGGGAACAAGTCCGGCCGAGAACCACATCGTAAATACGAGGAAGAAGTTAAAGGTCTTACGGAAGAGCAGGCGCTTCTTCGAAAGTGCATAGGCGCCGAGGATCGAGATCCCGAGCGACCAGAGCGTTCCGTAGAAGGTCAGGAAAAGGGTGTTCGAGTATGCGTTCCAGAACAGATTGCTCGAAAACATCTGCCTGAAGGCGTCGAACTGGACCTCCTTCGCAAAGAGCACGACCTTATTGTATTCAACGAAATACCTGCCGCTGACCGCCGCCGATATCGCATAGACAAAGGGATACAGGCAGCTGAGCGCAAAGATCGTCAAAAGAAGGTAGCTTATGATCTTGAATATAAGCTCGGATACTTCCAATCGTCTTTTCATAACTGTGATCTACTCCATTCCGTGATCAGTAAAGTGATACGTTTGATGCCTTCCGCGCGATCGTATTGGCTCCGATCACGAGAAGCATGCCGACTACGTTGTTCATCATCTCGGCGGCGGAAGCAACGCCCTTCCATCCGCCCTCGATTCCCAGTCTGTAGGAAAGAGTGGAAACAACATCCGCCGTGGTGTAGGTGTTCGGGTTATAAAGAAGGAGAACCTTCTCGTAGCCGATGCTGAGCAGGGATCCGATACGCGTGATCAGCATGATGACGATCGTGGAAAGTATGCTCGGGAGCACCACGTAACGCATCTGCGCCATCTTGCCCGCGCCGTCGATCTGCGCAGCCTCGTAACTCGTCGGCGATATCGCTATGATCGCCGCGAAATAAACTATGCTGTCATAGCCCGCGCCCTCCCAGATACCGCTGATCTGGTATATCGCACGGAAGAACGACGGATTGTTCAGCAGACCTGCCTGACCGGTCTCCTCGCTGATCCAGCCGAGGGAAACAAGGAGCTGCGATACAACGCCCATACCGGAAGTAAGCGAACCCTGCTTTACGAGCAGCGTTACGAGCGAAGTCATAACAACCGTCGACATGAATTTCGGGAGATAAGTGAGCACCTGATATACGCTGCGGGCGATGTTCGATCTGATCTCATTGAAGAAAAGCGCAATGATGATCGGCATCGGGAAACCGAAACACAGGCCGTAGAAGCTCAGCAGGAAAGTATTCCTGAGCGCTCTCCAGAAGCGTACGGATTCGGAGCCCACTATAAGAGTCTTAAATGCGGAAAAGCCCGAGTAGAACTGCTCCGAGACAGGCTTTACGACGTCATAGATCTTAAAGCAGCCCAGCAGCTCGTACATGGGGAAATAGCGCCAGAACAGGAAGACCAGGAGCATCGGAACGAGCATCAGATAAAGACGCCAGTCCTTGATAACTGCCCTTAAGACGCCGAGCCAGTAATGCTTCTCGACATCATCCCTGACAGCCTGCTCGGGATCCTCGTGATACAATCCCGTGGCCTCGTCGTAGATAAGATAATCAGCTGCGTTAGATTTCATACAGATACCCTCAGATACATTTATGTGCGGACGTACAAGAGCCGTCCGAAAGTTTCGGATTCAGTGCCGGTAGTCTTCTTCACGCGTCCCGGCTTCCTCGCGGCGTTCAGCTTCGAGCCTTAAGAGATAAGACTTCTGATCCTCAAAAACACCCTCGATATTCCTTACTATCAAAACAGCGATAACGGCAAACAGTGCGCTCAAAGCGTCGGTCGTTACAAACTGCACGAGCATCCTTAGATCCGCCCCGAAGAACAGTGAAACGATCCACCGTCCGAGCTGTGCGAGCAGAAAAACGATAAGGACATATCCTATGCTGAGCAGCGCGCTCTCCCGAACCTTGTCCCTCCCGGCCTTCTTCAGAAAGAAAAGACCGAAGAGCATGAAAAGATTCCCGACGCAGTAGATAAGATACTGTGTGGGAGCGGCACCCGATGCGGCGCAGAATGCAAGTCCCATGGCAAGGGCCGCCACCGCCGCGTATCCGTGCCATCTCATCATCTCGAGCGAGACGAACAGCACCGCGAGCGACAAAACATACGGCAGCTCCCTGAACCAGAGATTCGCACCCAGGGTCACGGCCGACTCTGCGATCACAAAGATCAGAGTCAGCAGAATAATATTTGCTGTTCTGTACTGTTTGAATGTAAGCGCTTTCATCTAAATGTCAAAAAAAAAGACCTCTCGTTTCTTTTCGCTTACATCATAATGCATCCTATTGAACTTGTCAACAAAAATAACTGTCGGCAAAGCAAAAAAATGTTGCAGTTTTTACAAAGGGCCTCTTTTTTCAGAGGCCCCGGTGTCGTCAAAATTATGTAAGTGCTTTACCTGCTTCATCTCTCAACCGATAACAAAGTGTCTCCGGAGTATGTGAGACGCATATTAAGGTCGGTCTCGCCGCGGAGCATCGGCTCGAGGAAATACCTGTCGCCCTCCCAGAGATTAAGACTCAGGATCTTGGATTTCGGTATCCATTTGAGGTCTCCCTCATTGCACGGAGGGATGGGGAGCATGGAAGCATCTTCACCCCGTCCCGCTGTCGTATCCGCGCAGACTGTGGTTTCATCCGTAAAACCGTCCGCCAGATACAGGTACATGTCCTCGTCCTCGCAGGCGTCGTTCCTGAATTCCACGATACCCAGGAATTTATATGAAGTCAGTGTAAATCCCGTCTCCTCGCGTACTTCGCGCAGCAGGCATTCCTCCGCGCTCTCCCCGGGCTCAAACTTGCCGCCTATACCGACCCATTTCCCGGCGTTCGGATCGTTCTTTTTCTTATTTCTGTAGAGCATGAGGTAACATCTGTCACGCTCGATATAGCAAAGAGTTGATCTGATCATATTATTCTCCTTTTCCGCTTCCATCGTAACATTTTCTCCCTTCCGGCTCAAGTTTTTCCTTTTTCGTGAATAAAGGTTAAGATTGTTTCCTGTTTATCCGATATAGCGAGTAGGGCGAGGAGCACCTGTCATTGCTCCTCCGTGTACAAAGGAAGGCTTTTACCATGACCAATATCAACATGTTCAACAATATATTTTCACCGACCCGGGCCGGACAGACCGCTGCGGCGCAGAACGCCGGAGCGGGTACCGCCGCGTCTTCGGGCGCTGCCGAAACCGGTACGGCCGCCGGAGTTTATGCGGCGGACGAGCTGATGGAGCAGCTCATGGACGACAGGAACGCCGCAAACAGCCAGTCTCCCACCGCGACGGTGCTTCAGGCGTTGAGAGCCGCATCCCTGCCTCAGACAGAGGCAAATATCGATATGGTAAATGCGCTGATCGAGAACAATATGCCGATCGGCCGCGAGTCTCTCAGATCCTTCGCCTTACAGATGAGGGCTTATCCGGACGCAGGGATCGATACGCTTATCGCCCTCTCGCGTTCAGACATCCCGCTTACGGGAGAATCCGCAGCCACAGTCAACGAATTCATGAATAACGGCATGGTCATGACCGCAGACGTTAACGAACTGGCCGACATGATCGAGACACTGCTCTTAGATCCCACGACTTCACCCGAGCTGGCCGATGCTGTCCGTCAGGCTGTTTTTGAGGCCGTGTACGATTCGGTAAATGAAGCAAATACCGCCGCTGCAGCGGAAGCAGAGGGCACGGCCGCCGCAGAGGGTCAGGCCGAAGCACAGCAGGCTCAAGGCGCGGACGCAAACGCCGCGCAGACCGTAACCGCCCAGACCGCAGCAGGAACAAACGCCGCGGGAACCGCCGCCGCAACTCCCGGAGCGGTTGCGGCATCGGGCGCACAGCTCGCAGGCATGGCAACAGCAGCGCCTGCGGTTCAGGCAGAGACAATGCCCTACCGCACAGTGGCGACCAGCGCAGACAATATCACGAAGGATGCCACCGCAGGTCCCGGTTCAGACGGTTCGGGAGGATCGCTCTCCGGTGCCCTCTCCGGCATGGCAAACGAGAGCGGTGAAGCTCTTCAGAGCGACGGACAGGCTCTTTCAGGCGCCGCCCATAACGCAGGCGACAGAGGTTTTGCTGCGGAGAATCTCCCGCCCGATGCGATAGACATGGCCAATTCCGAGATCATGTCCTTCCGTATCCACGAGGATATCAGCGGCCGCAACGATTATAATTTCAGGGATTTTGACGAACTCGCGAACGCCCTGGCCTCACAGGCCGAGGAAGCCGCGGAAGAGACCGGTGAGACCGCGAAAGCAGAGATCCCCCGCATGCCGGAGGCTTTCAGACAGCTGTCCGCAAAGGATGTAAAGCAGCTGCTCAGGAACTCGCTCTCCACTTCTCCCGAGAAGCTTTCGAAAGAAAATATCAGAGCGCTCTATAAGAGGACCACGGAATTCTTCGAGAAGGTAAAGGACGCAGCCGAGCAGGACGGTTCTCACTCCGCCCTGGCTTCAAAGGCCTCACAGGCCCAGCGCGACACTTCGATGCTGAACGCCCTGAACAGGATGTATCCCCATATCGAACTCCCGCTAAAGCTGCAGAACGAGAATGCAGAAGGCGGACTCTATGTATATACCAACCGCAGCGGACACGCGCGCGCCGACGGACATGTCACCGCGCTTCTGCATCTGAACATGCCGAATCTGGGTCTGGTCGATATCCATCTCGATCTTAAAGATACATATCTCGGGATGAACTTCTACAGCGAGGACGACGCCGGCAGGCTTCTTTCGGGAGATATCACTTCCCTGAACGGAGACCTCGAAAAGCTCGGTTATTCGGTACTCACGCGCTTTAATCCGAAAGAATCGGCAGCCGATGCAATACGTGAAAGCATCGGTCCGAGAGAAGAATCAGGCACCGCGGAACGTCCCGAAAGGCTCAGTTTCGACATTCGTGCATGATATTTGCTCACAAAGTCTTGTATTTACGCAATTCGTGTGATATCATCTTACATGCGTAGAACTTAGAAAATACTGATAAAATTATTTGTAGTGAAACGAAAGGCAAGCAGACTTCGCCGAAGGCGAAACTGCGAGTGTCTGTAGTGAAACGAAAGGAGATCGTCTTGAGCCGACGGGATCGTTCTTATATATCGCAGCCCCCCGAGCGTTTTCACTGGACGGATATTCCGACAGGGATATGCTTCATGGTAGCGCTTCTGGCCATCGGGCTTGCAATTGCCATTAATTTCAGGCCTCTGTACTATCTCGACATCAGCCGCCTGAACATAGTTCAGAACAGCGGATTCAACGCTGTCGTGATCAAAGAGAACTACAATATACTCATAGATTACTGCTGTCCGTTCTTTACAGGTCCCCTGGAATTTACCATCAGGGCGTCCCAGAGCGGTCTGTCGCATTTCGCGGAAGTTAAGCATATATTCAATGTGATCTATCTGGCAGGAGCGATCAGCCTGGTGTTCGTGATAATCTCATTTATCATCAAGGCAAAGCTCGGCGAGCTGAAATACCTCAGAAACTGCGCGATCATCACCGTAATACTTCCCGCGCTCGTCGGTATCTTCGCACTGATCGATTTTGACACGCTGTTCCTGCTCTTCCACAAGGTCACGTTCAGCAACGACGACTGGCTCTTCGATCCCGCGACCGATCCGATCATCAACATGCTGCCCGAAGAATTCTTCATGCAGTGCGCGCTGATCATCGTCGGCACGATGCTGATCGGCGTCATAACCGTAACGATCATATACTTTGTTGCAAAGAAAAACCGCAGAGTCGAAAGACTGCTGCCGCAAAAGCAAAATTATTTTTACTAAAAAAGATGGTTCGCACCGCGAACCATCTTTTTTGTTATTAATTATACGTGAAACCTCCTCTGCAGCTCCGCCGCGACCGCTTTCCCGCGGAATATCACGGCTCCGACGAAAAGTATGATGCTGATCATAAGACAGACCGCCCAGGCCAGAGGCATCGAATCCCTGACAAAGAACTCGATCACACTCGGTATCAGGCTCAGGAGCAGTCCCGAAAGCAGATACGCCATGGTATTGCCGTGCTTATCGACGAGCGCGAGCACAAAGTTCGCGATACCGGTTGCAGCCAGCACGCTCGGCACTGCCAGGTCGAACGTGATCTCCATAAAGCCGAGATAATGAGCCGTAATGCACGACATCACGACGGTCGCGATCACGGTCTTGGTCACCTTGCCCGCAGGTCCCGTTCCGGGCTTAAACTGCCTGATGATAAAGAACTCGATCACAAACAGCCACATTGCAAGGAGCAGGCTCCAATGCAGGTTCGGATATCCCGGCAGACGGAGTCCTACCGTGAAATCAAGTCCGATACCCACGATCAGCAGCGCCCATGCGATAAACAGCTGAAATTTGTAGAGCAGAGAGCGCTTTTTCTGCGCTTCAAGCTTCGGATAGCGGGGCTCCTCTTCGGTCCCCATCAGCTTGCTCTGGCAGAGTGGACATTTTACAAGGTCTCCCGCCACATCTATCTTGCAGTAAGGACATTTTCTCATTTGATCACCTCCGTTGCGGACACAGTGATGTCCACTCCGTATCCGGAGAGATGCCTGACAAAATTCTTCACTACGCCGGTATTCATATATGCGGAGGAAACGCCGAGCGTCAGCCTGTCTCCGTATCCGAACAGCGTGGAAAATATCGTATTCGTGCTGCAGAAGCCGCTGTAGTTGTCTATCTTACCCGCAACCTCTGCCGGAGGTTTTTGCACGCCCATATTCGAGAAGGTCATGCTCACCTTTTTATTCGCTTTTTTGGTGAAATGGCGCACAACCCACTGTTTGATGAACAAAGGGACCACCCTTACGGGCGCGAAATATTCCATTGTCTCAAAATTGTCCATCTGTTTTTTGACATTTTCCTCTGTCAGCTTGCTCTTAAGCTCCGCGTCAAACTCCGCAGCCAGCTCTTCAAGCGTGATCCCGCGGTCAAAAACATGCGTTATATTAACGCTGTTGAAAAAGTTCCTCGCGGTCTTCGAGGGATAATAGTTCCTTAAGTTTACAGGCAGCGATATAGTCACGGGGAGATTTCTCTTACGCGGCGGCATCTCGTCATGGATCGCGAGCATCCAAAGCGCGCCCATATAGCTGGTGAGGGACACATTAAGCTCCTTCGCCCTCGGCAGAACCTGCGAGGTCGGCATGCTTATCTCAAAAAACTGCAGCTGATCGTACGGAAGCTTGATTCCGCCGGGATGGTAAGCCGCCTCGCCCGCACTGCTGCGCGAGAGATTCTTGCTGCCGAAAAACTGTCTGTAACTGTCCTGACTCAGGTCCGACTGCGAAGCCCCCGAGTGGATCGTCAGGTCGTTAAGTTCACCGGGATATTTGCGCTTCAGATAGTCGAGAACGATTATATTCAAAAACTCAATGCCGCCGGTCCCGTCTGCCAGGACATGGGACATATCCAGATTGATCCTGTTTCCGAAATACGTCACCTGATAATGCAGCATCGTCTTTGAAGGAACATACAGCAGCGGACAGATCCTGTCATCCTCTTCCTTAACCACCGGGAGAACGTCGGTATCCTCCAGATAATGCCAGAAAAGTCCGCGGCGTATCCTTACCTGCATCTGCGGACGGTCTTCGATCGCGGAGAGCACAGCCTGCCGGAGCAGTTCGGGATCGATATTCTCTTTAAGCGTACAGCTGAGCCTGAACGACCTCGTATCCCTTTTGCCCATCGTGGCAAGAAAGACCTTCGACACATTGTCGATCTTGTACCAATTAGCACTTCCCATATATCTCGTCTGAAACATGCGCAGCAAGCCTCTTCATCGCCTCTTTGGCAATGGCTGTCGGCATTTGCTGGTACACATGCCATCCTTTCTCTTCAATATCGAGCAGAGCCGTTCCGCCGGCATCGTCTATCCGCTCTTTAAGTCTTATGCTGTCATCGAGAAGTATCCCGTTCCTGCCCGCCATAATGTATACGGGAGGGAATTTGTCAAAGCTTCCGAACAGCGGGCTGTAAGCCGCATCCGCAGGGTCCCTGTCCCCGATATACGCCGTCACGGAATCCGTAACGAACTCTTTGGTCAGGATCGGATCCGTCTCTTTGTTCAGCTCGTAAGATTCCGACGAGCAGGTCATGTCGGTCCAGGGGCTGAATAAAAGAAGCTCTCTGGGCGGCTGCTGCCCTTTGGCTATCAGCTGCTGTGTGAGGCACAGCGCCATATTTCCGCCTGCGGAATCGCCCGCGAGCAGCACATGATCGGCCGCCGCTACATTGCCGGTGATATGCTCCCACATGGCCATTGCATCCTCCATGGCTTCGGGATACGGATGCTCCGGAGCCAGCCGGTAAGCGAAGGTATAAGTCGTAAAACCGGTGGACAGAGCGAGCTTCACGGCCAGATTCCCCGCATAGTCGAGTCCGCCGCTCACATATCCCCCACCGTGACAATACAGTATCACATAGTTCGGATTATGCGCAAAATGCGGCGTTATCTCTTCGCAGCGAAGCTTTTCCAGCCTGAACCTCTGCCGGCTGACATCATCCTTCGGCGTCGCCAGACGTCCGGCCCAGTCGGCCAGCTTGCGGTGCCTGGCCAGTTCTTCCTTCGTGCCGGTTTTTCCCGACATAAAGTGCACGGCCTTTAAAGTCTTCATCATCGGTTTGTTCATCAAAGTCCCCCGTATTATACTATGTCTGCCGTCCTGCAGCCCGTGACCGCGATCAGGTCTGAGGGGGCCAGTTCGATCTGGAATCCCACCTTGCCTGCGCTCACAAACATTTTATCATAAAGCAGCGCAGTTTCGTGAATAAATGTCACAAACTGCTTTTTCATGCCTATCGGAGAACAGCCGCCGTGCACATATCCCGTGAGCGGCAGGAGGTCCTTCTGTTTTATCATGCTTATGGATTTCTCGCCTGCGGCGAAAGCCGCCTTCTTCAGATCCAGCTCCGCGGCTACGGGAACCGCGAATACATAGTATGCGCCGCTTTTTCCCTGAGTGACCAGAGTCTTGAACACTTTGGACGCATCCTCTCCCAGGATGCCGGCTATATCCTCGCCCGTAAGCGTCGGATCGGCCTCGTAGGAATGGGCGGCATAATTTATCTTTTTGCCGTCAAGGACGCGCATTACATTGGTTTTTTCCTCTTTTTTCACTGTCTGCCCCTTTACTTTGTATGCTTCTTAAACCACTCCGTGATCTCGTCCAGGCGGCGAACTCGATGCTTGGGCTTACCGGAGCGCGACAGCTCATGGTTTTCGCCCTTGAACACGATCAGCCTCGTCTCAATGCCGCGCGCGGCCAGAGCCTGCATCATCTGCATTCCTTCGGGCAGCGGGCAGCGGTAATCCTCGTCGCTGTGAAGGAACAGCGTAGGCGTCTTTACTTTGTCAGCATATTTAAGCGGCGAACGGTCCCAGAGCTTCTCATAGTTCTTTTCACCGAACATGCCGGCAGCGCCGCACTGGTCCGGTCCGAACATTTTTCCTATATCCGAGATAAATGAGAAGGATACCCAGTTGCTGATCGAGCGCTGGGAAGCGCAGGCACAGAAACGGTCGGTATGACCGATGATCCAGTTGGTCATGAAGCCGCCGTAGCTGCCGCCGGTCTCGCAGAGCTTCTTTTTATCGATATTCGGATATGCGGCGAGCACCGCATCGGTAAAGTCCATCAGGTTTTGGAAATCCGTCTTTCCGTAGGCGCCGCGGATATCCGCGAAATCATCGCCGCGTCCGTCGGAACCCTTGATATTCGTAAAGAATACGATAAAGCCTTCGGATACCCAATACTGCATCTCGTGGAAGAAGGTCTCGCCGTAAGCGCAGCGCGGGCCTCCGTGCACATCAAGGATCGCGGGATATTTCTTCTTCGGGGAATAATTCTCGGGAAGCAGCACCCATCCGCGCATATCCATGCCGCAGGAGGTGTAATCGAGACGGTTCGGCTTTGCTATGTAGCGGCCTTCGAGTGCCTCGTCGTTCAGGTGTGTCAGGCGCTGCATATTCTTGCCCTCGCGGTCCATCACAAAGACTTCCGCAACATGATCCCAGCCCTGATAAACCACCGCGATCGAATCGGAGCTCACATCCATCGAGCAGAGCATGCCGTCCTGCTCCCAGATCGTGTCCTTCACTATTTTCCCTCTGTTCGGGCGCAGGCGGAAGATCGCGTTATGATCGCGTATTGTAGCAAACGTCAGATATTCTTTTCCGTCCGAATAATTTGCATCGCCGCCCTCCGCGGTATCGCCGATAACGCTGGAATACAGCGAAACTTCCGGACGGTATACCATGCTCAGGCCGTTCTCATCGATACGTACCAGATCCTGAGTCTGGTTGATGCCGTATGTCTTCATGTCGGATGCGAAACCGTACAGCTTGCCGCCCATCTCAAAGAGACCGCCGATCCTGTGATCCGCTTTTCCGTATACGGTCTTTATCTTATTTGTGTCAGCATCGTAAACGAATACTT
>JAEEGH010014872.1_pt1 | contig 16997 bp, 20 predicted proteins | sample 9134181 | NCBI WGS metagenome assembly JAEEGH01 (sample SAMN16246544, study PRJNA631951) | gut metagenome | biome: gut microbiome; feature: rumen; material: DP-attached | host: Bos | place: Iran: Karaj | collected 2018-10
GCCAAGTGCCTTATAGATTTTTACCAACGATTCCGGTGAAATCTCCCTTGTGAGATACACCTTTGATGACTGCTGAGCCATCACCGCAGCTGACACCATCAACATGGCTGCTGCCAAAATAAAGTTTGCTTTTCTCATAAATATACTTGAATATGACTACAAAAGTAGTAATAAATACCGAAATTTCGCTATTTTTACAGAATGTTTTAGAATAATTAGTAAATGGACAATAAACACCTGAAATCGTACTTTGTATCAGCAACCATTATTCAGGTTCTGCTGCCGATATTCTGTTGGTGACATGCCCAAGTGCTCCTTGACAAACTTGCCGAAGAAGGACAGGTTGGGAAAATCGAGTTCGGTGCAGATTTCCTTAATCGTCTTGTTGCTGTAGCGCAGTTGTTGGCGAATAGTGCCCACAGTGGTCTCGTGTATCAAGTCAAGGGGTGAACGGCCAGACTCGCCTTTCAAGTACATGTTTTGCACACTGGCGAAGTCCGTGTATCCGCCCGAAGGCGTCTATGACAAGGCTACTCAGATTAAGAGCCTCGGCTCGCCTGTATAAAATAATGTGAACCAGGGGCAGATACCGCTTGGGGAGGCTGTCGATGAACAGTTGGAGACTATGGGCATCAAACCCGCTGACCTTGACTATGTGTTGCTGACACATCTGGATTGCGACCACGCCAACGGACTGCGAGCCGTGAAGGATGCCAAGCACATCATTGTGGCTCAGGAGGAACTGGACTGTGCCCGCAAGAACGGCTTCATCCGCTATAAGAAGAAGTGGTGGGAGGGTGTTGACCTGCAGACCATCGTATGGAACGGTACGGAAGGTCCTGCCCAGAAGTCCTTCGACCTCTTTGGCGACGGCAGCATCAAGATGATTAACATACCCGGTCATTGCGACGGACTTTGTGCCGTGAAGATTACCCGCGAGGACGGACACTACGTGCTGCTGTTCTCAGATGGCGGTTATGCCACGAAGTCGTGGAAGGAGATGATCACCAGCGGTGTGTCGCTCGACAAGGAGATGCAGCGCAAGTCGCTTCAGTGGATTCGCGAACAGTCAATGGATGCCAACTGCATCGAGAGCCTTGCCACTCACGACACCGACATCAAACCGCACGTGATAGAGTTGTAGCAAGGAAGTTCTTTATCAATTTGGCAATCTCCGTGTGATGGCTTTCAAGTGCGAAATGTCCGCTGGGTACGAAATGGATTTCGGCATTAGGCACGTCGCGCTTGAAGGCTTTGGCACCTTCAGGGATGAACGAAGGGTCGTTCTCTCCCCATACAGCCAGCAATGGGGGCTGGTAGGTACGGAGGTACTTCTGAAACTCAGGATAGAGGGCAACGTTAGAGCGATAGTCGAGAATGAGGTCATTCTGCATCTCGGCGCGGCCTGGCTGGCAGACATAATAGTAATCGAGTGAATAGCCGTCGGGACCTACTGAGCCTTCAGGGGTGCCGAAGGTGTATTGTCCGATGATGGTTTCGAGGGCATAGGCCGATGCAAACTGTTGGCGAAGTTCGTCTGTAGGGTTCTTCCAATACGCCTTGCGGGCTTCCCACTTCTTGCCAAGTCCCTCTTCGTACATGTTGCCATTCTGGGAGATGATGGCGGTGATGCGCTCAGGGTGCCACATGGCCAGACGATAGCCGATAGGAGCGCCGTAGTCAAAGACATACATGGCAAACTTCGTCAGTCCGATAGCCTCGGTAAACTTATCGACGATGCGAGCCAGATGGTCAAAAGAGTAAGTGAAGTGTTCGCGATCGGGGCTATCCGTCTGTCCAAAAGCAGGGAAGTCGGGGGCAATCAGGTGATAATCTTCAGCCAACTCTGGCATCAGTTCACGAAACATGTGACTACTGCTGGGGAAACCGTGCAGTAATAGAATGGTTGGTTTCTCAGAATTACCAGCCTCGCGATAAAACACGCGGCAATCTTCGACTTGGATTTTGTTGTACTTCATTTCGTTGTTCTTAGTTTGTGCCCACATGCTGATGCAGCCCAGCAATAGGGCGGTGATTGCTAATAATTGTCTCATTTCCTAAATACTATTTGGGAACAGCAGTTCGGCTATGTGATAGTGGGGTTGACCAGCAAGACGTAACCCTTCAGTGCAGTAATGGCAGTAGGCTACGACATGCTCTGTCTGGTACTGTCGGCAGTGCTCCTTCATCAGTTGCTTTTGCTCCTCTTCCGTGTGTGGGACAAACATGCCCTCAGCATCCTCTACAAAGCGCTTGGGAGCCATTTTCAAGTTTCGTGGCGGTGCAGGCCGATAGAGTGAAGTACCACAGAAACGGGTATGCTCGCGGTTTTCGGCCATCTCAACGACCTCTATATTCATACGCCGCAACAGTTCACGCACAGCATCTTGTTCGGCGCAGTTGTCATACTGCCGCCAGCAGTCCTGTATAGTCATCCGCTCGCCACCATAGTTAGGATAGAGGAAGTCGGCATCGTACTGCAAGATGAACTCCCAAAGCGAAAGAACTTTGACGTCAGGATGGCTCTCCTGAAAAACAGCAGTGCAGTTGTGGCAGATGGAAATCATCGTGGTGTCCGGCTCAAAGGGAATGTAGTGCGGCGTTGCCTTCCATCTTTCACAGACGGATGGAGCCATGACATCCTCAAACTGTTTCACTTTGTACTTGTCGGCACAGCAACGAATGATTTCTATCTCAAAACGTTGTTTCAGGTAGTCCTGAATGCGCAAACTCAGTTCAGGATAATCCCTTGTGAAGACACAGCTGGCGATGTATCTGGATTTCATATCTTGCATTCCTAAAACTTATTTCCTTTCCATGACATTTACAATCTCGCCAACAAACATGGTGTGCATACCTGTACCATTTGATAGCATGGATAGGGCTGTGCTGTCAAGACGTTCACGCACAAAGGGTTCTGCATAAATCTTACGGCATTCAATGACAAGATTGGCTTCGCGGAAGGTAGGATTACCGAGTCCTGTTCGCTCTAGTGTTAATCCCGCAGCAGATAGTTTGTTACCATCACGTCCGCTATGGGTGCCAAGATACTGGAGTGCACTGTCACATTCTTCAGGGAAGGCATTAACTGTGAAATACTCGTTGTTCATCAACAGTTCATGGGTGTAGCGGCTACTGGAGATATAGATGCTGATGACTGGGCGACGCCAAAGTTGGCCAATACTACCGTGCGACACTGTCATGGCATTGACTGAATCGCCTTTACCTGTAGCAATGGCAACATGACGCTCGGCAAAAAGATGGATTGGATTCTCAATATCCTGCGGCTCAATCTTCGTCCAAGTAGTCTTAGTCTCACTTTTGCTTGCAGCCTGTTCGCCCTTATTCTGCTGACAAGCAGTGAACAGTGCGACAGCTGCAATCGCAATCATCAGTACTTGTTTCTTCATTTTTCTCATATTTTACATCAACTTTTAAACTTTTCCGCTGCAAAGTTACGAATATTCACGGAAAGTTTGTATATTTGCACCAAGGATTATTTAGATGATTATCATTGATAAAATCGATTATGGAACTGAGACAGCTGAAATACTTCATTACGAGTGCCGACACGCTGAACTTCACGGAGGCAGCCCGGCAGTGCTTTATTACTCAGAGCACACTCTCACAGCAAATCAAACAGCTGGAGACGGAATTGGGCGTTCAGCTCTTTGAGCGTATCGGCAAGCGGGTGTTCCTGACGGAAACTGGACGTGACTTCCTGCCATACGCCCGTCAGACGGTGGCTGATGCAGACTATGGCGTGCAGCGTATCAAGGATATGGAGGACCTTAAAACAGGACGTCTGTGCATAGGCACGACCTTCGGCCTGTCTGCACTGATTACTGATGCCATCGCCCGTTTCTCCGAGCAATACCCGGAAATTCATCTTGAGGTGATGTTCTTGAAGCAAGACGAGCTGATTGAGGCCGTCAGGGAACGAAAGGTGGATTTTGCCCTGACGTTCGAAATGATGGAGAAAGATGATCTGCTTACGGAACAGCCTGTAAAGACCTATCACCTTTGTGCCATCGTTTCTGATCAGAATCCATTGGCTCAGCAGGCTACTGTCTCACTACGCCAGTTGGCCGACTATAATATCTGTACGCCAGCCCGTGGTATGAATGCCCGAAGAATGTTTGACAGTCTGACAAACAAGAAAGGAATAGAGTTGCAGCCCAAGTTGGAAATCAACGAGATCCACACGCTGCTCCATCTGGTACGCACAGGGCGATGGGTAGCCATACTTGTTGACAGCATCACCCATGGTGAGGAGGGGCTCTGTGCCGTTCCCCTCCGTGAAGCTGCCCTCCCAATGCCTGTCGTTTGGCTCTATCCCAAAGACATGTATATCCGCAAGGCCATGCAGAAGTTTATGGAACTTATATAGAGTCGGTATTTAACCTAATTCTTTCCCAAAAGGTGAAAGAGCCAGCTTTGCCAGTCGGAAGTGCATCTTTCCGAATGGGATGCCGATGATGGTGATGCAGAATATGAGGCCGTAGAAGATGTGGGTAAGCCATATCCAGATGCCGCCAACGAAGAACCACAGCACATTCATGAAGATGCTCAGACAGCCTGGTTGCGACTCCCGCCATTTCACTTTCGTACCGAACGGCCAGATGGCCAGCATACCCAGTTTCAGGCTCTGCAAGCCAAAGGGGATTCCGATGATGGTTATCATCAGTATCAGGCCTGCGATGAAATACTCCAAGGCTATGTGCAGGCCTCCGAATATGACCCAGATGATGTTTCCTAACGTCTTCATTGATCTGATTTAGATGACTACAGCCGTTCCGCTGGTGGCTACCATGAGCATTGAGCCATTAGCTCCGACAGTCTCATAGTCGATATCGATGCCTACGACGGCGTTGGCTCCAAGAGCCTGAGCACGCTGCATCATCTCCTGCATGGAAGTGTCCTTGGCTTCGGAAAGCACCTTTTCGTAAGAGCCTGCACGACCGCCTACGATGTCGCGGATGCCTGCAAAGAGGTCTTTGAACATGTTGGCACCAATAATCGTTTCACCTGTCACAATACCCTTATATTCGCGGATGGTGTGACCTTCAATCTGAGGGGTTGTTGATAGTATCATAATCGTAATCTTTTAAAAGTTTCTATTTGTTAGACGTATATTGATAGGAAAAAGTTGCACTCAGATTTCAATAGTTTCTCCTTCCCTGTTGATTTCCCAGAAAGTGATGTCCTTTTCGTCAGTAAATTCCTTCATGCGCCATGAAGATTCGAAGCCTGTAGTGAAGTGCATAGGAACGAACAGTCCGACCTTGAACCGCTCGATGAATTGTCGGCCACCAAGGGTATAGCCATTTCCGACACGCCCATCTATGGGGAACATCACCACATCGAAACTGTCGGCAACTTTTCGGATGTCCTTTAACTCCCCAAGGAATTGCTTCTCGTGAGCTATCGGATTGAACGTCTCTTCCATCTCAAAGCTGTATCGCTCCTGATCAGGATTGTCGTCTGACAGGAACTTTGCATACCAGTTGTTCAGGTCACCCGCATGAAAGATACGCTTACCCTCAGTCTCAACAATCCACGATACGCCGCTGTCTGTGCTGCCTAACGCCCATACGGATATCGTGTCGTCAGACCAAGTGCCACCTTTTGCCAACCACACGTCAGCATCTTCTTTGTTGGCTCTCCGATGTTTGTAGATATCCTTGGAGAGAATGTAGGTGATACCTTCACGCTGCTTCTTCCACTCAAAGATTTCCTTCGTAAAGTGGTCTTCGTGGAAGTGACTGGAGAAGACATACATGGGCTTCTCGCTCCGCAGCACGCCATCCATCACGCCACTGGGATCCATCCAGTAGTCGAATAGCAGGATGGACTGCTCCGTTTCGAGCACAAAGCCACTATGGAAGATGTAGGTCAGCGTCATTTCTTCTTTCCCTTACTTCAAAACAATAATGTCACTCCAACAAGTCTTATTCAAGTAATGATGAAACCATATCTCCATGCCGCTTTTCATCGTTCTTTAGGCTTTCCACCTCGGGAAAGTCTGAAATCAGATGTTCATAGCCCACTGCTGCATCATATTCGCCTTTGGCTATCATCTTGTAGAGGCGTTTCTTGCCTAACAGGTAATAAAGTACAGGCATGATTAGTGCCATTGTTTTCTTGGGCTTTAATGCCTGTTTCGTATAGGCATGGAAGACGCTCGCATGTCTGCCTTCTTCTTTTGCAAGTTGAAGGAAGGCCTCTCGTTCTTTATCTGTCTTTACCACTTTAGCCAGTCTCTGGTACATCAGCACGGCATTTAATTCGCCTTGCTGACTACGCAATAGTTCCTCAAATTGTTCTTGTGTCATATTATGATATTCCTAATAGTTCAATTTCAAAGATAAGTGTAGAGCCACCAGGGATGCCCGGCTGAGAGAACTTGCCATACCCCATTTCAGCAGGGATGTAAAGTTCCCACTTGTCACCAATATGCATCTGTTGTATGGCTATGATCCAGCCCTCTATTAAGTCACAGAGTCTGCATGCCAACGGCACACCGCCACGACTGCTGTCAAACTGTTTGCCATCGATGGTCTTGCCTGTGTAATGAGCCGTAATGATGCTGCGTACCGTCGGCTTTGGGCTGTCCTGATTACCCTCGCTTAACACTTTATAGTAGATGCCTTTGGGCAGAGCCTTGACACCTTCCTCTTTTGCTTTTGCTTCCAGCCAATCCTTATTGGACTGTATATATTCTCTTTTTGCCATAATTTTATGATTTCCAACGCCAGGTTTTCCTGACGAGTGTTGTTATTGTATGTGTGATAGTACGCAGATGGAAACTCTTACCCATCACAATCAGCAATACGGCAGAAAGGATGAGCACGATTCCAACAGCAAGTCTGAAGGTGAGTGATTCGTCAAACACCATCACGCCTATAGCTACTGCCGTCAATGGCTCCAAGGCTCCCATGATAGCCGTAGGCGTGGCTCCAACCTCATGAACGGCTATGGTCATGAATACCAGTGAAAGAACCGTTGGCACCAACCCAAGCCAACATGCAAAGAACCAGGCACGGGGCGATGGCGGCAACATCAGATACAAGTCAGGCGAAGTAAATGAATAGGCCAGCAGACACAACATGCAAATCAGTAATACATAGAACGTGAGTTTCAAAGATGACATGCGTATGCTCGACTGGTTGACTATCACGATATAAACAGCGTAAGTAAGCGAGGAAACCATCACCAATAGTACGCCCATCGTGCTAAGCGAGACACCTGCATCGCCCTTGTACAGCAGGCCGATACCAACTAAGGCAAGGATGATGGAGGTAACGGTTGAAGCCGTGACCTTCTCTCGGAAGAATGTTGCCATGATGACTGCCACCATCACAGGATAGACGAACAGTATGGTAGAGGCAATACCGGCATCCATGAAGTGGAAACTCTGGTAATACGTGATGCTGGATGCAGCAAAAAGCATTCCGAGGGAGCCAAGAACCTTCAGTTCACCCTTTGTGACACTGAAGTCTTTTCGTTGAACTATCAGCATGATGGCCAGCATCAGTACTGCCATGAAGAAGCGATAAAAGAGAACGGAGGCAGTGTTTACGCCCTCCTCATAAAGTGGCAAGGCTCCAAATGGATTTGTGCCATAACAGACAGCCGCCAATATGCCGCAGATGATTCCCTTATGTTTCATACCTACCATATCACTTAATTGTCATTGATATACGACTTCGTGGTCATATCATAGTATAGAGCTTCCAACTCTGCTAACGTCAGTTTTTCCACTGAATGCTCAATGATGTGGATAAGCTCATCACGCCTGAAATCATCAGACTGTCCAAAATGTGCCATAGTCAAATTTCCTAAACTATTTTAATAATTGCTGCAAAATTAGCAAATTTACGGCAAATTAAGTAACTTTGCCCTTAGTTTTAATATGTTTTGTGATATGATAGACCAGATTATCGACTACAACAAGAGTTTCGTGGCACAGAAAGGCTACGAGAAGTATCTCACTGACAAGTACCCCGACAAGAAACTGGCAGTCCTTTCATGCATGGATACCAGGCTGACAGAACTGCTCCCTGCAGCCCTCGGTCTGAAGAATGGTGATGCAAAGATTATCAAGAACGCAGGAGGCTTGGTGATATCTGCTTTCGACTCTGCCATGCGTAGCCTTATCGTAGCCATCTACGAGTTAGGTGTGGAGGAAATTATGGTGGTGGCACACTCGCATTGCGGAGCCTGCCACATGAGCTACGACCACTTCCATCACGAGATGATTGCCCGTGGTGTGACGGATGAAACACTCGACACCATCCGTAAGTGTGGCATCGACCTCGACCAGTGGTTGGAGGGCTTTAAAGATACACCGACTTCCGTTCGTAAGACCGTTGAGACTATCAAAACCCATCCACTTGTTCCCAAGGACATCGTGGTTCGTGGGTTTATCATTGACTCTGAGACAGGAGCGTTGGAAGAGGTAAATTGAAGCACGGCTTCACCTATTGTGGAATCATCTACCTCGTTTCAGGCGACGAGCGCCTAGCTTATCAGAAAAACGACATTGGCAAGCCTCACAGAATTAAGAGAGGTCTTTGATTTCTTTTCAGGATAAAAATCAAAGACCTGTCCTCTAGGCAGCATTTCCAATCGAGGTAATTTTTTCGGGGAGCGTTATCGAGATTAAGTTTTTGCACTCTCTAAAAGAATAATCTCCTATGCATGTTACTTCGTCTGGAATCACCACGCTTGATAATTCACTACAACCGTCAAAAACTCCATCGTTTATGGAGGTGATATTATTGGGGATTATAACATCTTTAACTTCCTCACCATTTAAAAATAAATGATGAGCATAGAAAAGGGGATTGGTTCCTACATATTCCATATCGAATTGGATTTTGCACCAATTTTCTATACTTGAAATATGAACACCAGTCAAAGCACTACAGCCATAGAATGCTCCGCCTCCAATTTCTATTACACTATTTGGGATGGTTACATCTACCATCTGTGAGCAATACATAAATGCACCATCTCCAATTGAGGTTAGACCATTAGGGATGACAAAACTATTAAAAGAACAGCTATAAAATGCTTGTTTTCCAATTTTAGTCACATTATTCGGAATTGTTAATTGGGTTAAATCCCTACAACCAGCAAATGCTGCCTCTTCAATGGAAGTAACTTTACGTGTTCTGTTCATATATGTTACTTCTTCAGGAATTGTAATAGAACCAACATATGTGTTCCTATTTTCATCATATATTGTTTTTAGATATGTGACACCTAATTCCTTTCCATCATTGATATAGTTGTAGTAAATAGTCACACCATCAGCATTCTCTACTGCAATGTCATAGGCACTCGCCGCCATCGGCAGCAACATCATCACGAGTAAAAGTGATTGTTTTTTCATAATTGTTTTGTTTTTTGTTTATAATAATTTGTTATCAGAGTAATCACAAAAAGAAAACGTGGACAAGTTACTTCGTCTACGTTTCTGAGGTATCGGCAAACACCTATCTATCCTAAACGAGTAATGCCCACGCCTTTCAGCGTGAACTCCTACTTCTGTTCTTGATAGATTTCTGTCAATTTTGCCGATTTTCAGAAACAAGAATCTAAAAGTGGATGTTCATCCTATATGTCCTTGATGCTTGCGCATCGTAATTTCAGTTACTTCTTTCTTCAGCCCATAGGCATTTGTGGTTTTAAAGGGTTTGACAATTATTATTCATGCATATTCTGTGCGTGACAGGTGTCAACGACAATGATGGTGTCGCCTTCAATTATATAGGCGTAGTACCATTTATCGGTGTTCGCCATGTGGTAACCCGCCCATCGGCTGATGGTAGGTTCCCGACGTGGCAAGGTTCTTTCAATAGCATAGATATAGAAGATGGCGTCACGGATGTTACGCTCCATGTCTTCAAACGAGTAGGTGTGACGATACTTCAGCGCAACATTCCTGTAGAACGCTTTGATATTTCGAAGTGCACGTTTTATATCTATATTTATACGGCATCCTTTAATTCATAGATGGACTTCACTTCGCTCATTACCAGTTCGTAGGCCTCTTCAGGAGTGTAGAACTCCTTGTCCAAGGGTTGTTGATCAAAGCCCTTGTCCTCATAGAGCGTTTTGTCGCTGTAGTCGATTCCTTTCATATCTCTGCTTTTTACGTTAGACGTTGCAAAGATAACGAAAAAATCCTAAGACTCCAAATAATCTTAGGATTTTTTGTTCAAATAGAATTACGTTCTATAGTTCTTATGTTACTTCTTGACCTTCACTTTAACGGGCTTGCTCTCGTTCTGAAGACGGTCTAAGGCGGTGACGACGTAAGTGGCGGGAACGGGCAGGGTCCTTGGTACTTCGTAGAACGGATTGGGCGTGATGGTGACAAGGTGGGAAGGATCGTCGGTGGTTACCTTCTCGCCAGGCATGAAGCGATAGACGGCAAAACGCGTAGCCTCATCCTTCCAACTCTTGCCCTTCGGGGGGAGCCAGAAGAGCACGCGCTGGCCGTCACCCATGTCGATGGCCTTGACCTTACGAGGCTTCTTAGGCGCTTTGTGGTCGATGTGCTGCATAATGGGCTGCAGAGCGGGATAGCGCCAGTAGGTGTTGCGCAGGGCTGTGCCGTAGTTGCCGATGTTGTCGACGGCAGCCTTGGCATACCAGAGCACGGTACCCTTGACGCGGGGCAATTGCTGGTGGAGAGTCATCTTGGCAGCCAGCTGATGGCGGTTCTTATCGCGGAGGTCGGCATTCTTGACGGTGCGTTCAACATCCTCGCCGATATAGAGGTCTGTCTTGGTGATGTGCTTGTCCCACCAATGTATCAGTTCGTCGTAGTCGGCGGCCTTGTTGCCTATCTCCCAGTAAATCTGCGGCACACAGTAGTCCATCCAACCCTTGGCATCCCACATCAGCACGTCGGCATAGAGGTCGTCGTAGTTCTGCAGGCCGTTAGTACGACTGCCGTTGGGGTCGCTCCGCTGGTTACGGTAGATGCCGAATGGCGACACGCCGAACTTGACCCAGGGCTTGGCCTCGTGGATGGTTTCCGACAATTGCTGGATAAACAGGTTGACGTTGTATCTGCGCCAGTCGCCACGATCTGTAATACCGTTATTCATAGCACGGAAATAGGCCTCGTCGGGGATGGGCACGCCAGCCACGGGATAGGGATAGAAGTAGTCGTCGATGTGCAGACCGTCGACATCGTAGCGTTCCACGATATCGCGCACAACGTCGCAGATGTAGTTACGGCACTCCTGCAGGGCTGGATTCAGCAGCGTCAGACCGTCATATACAAAGGTCCACTCAGGATGTTGGACGACGACGTGGTTGGCGGCATTGGCATGAGCCACCTTCGTCTTGGCACGATAGGGATTTATCCAGGCATGTATCTCCATGCCACGCTTGTGACATTGCTGCACCATCCAGGCCAGAGGGTCCCAATAGGGCTGCGGTGCGCGTCCCTGCTGACCAGTCAGGTAGTAGCTCCAAGGCTCTAACCTGCTCTCGTAGAGAGCGTCGCACTCAGGACGCACCTGGAAGATGATGGCGTTACAGCCGTCTTTCTTCAATTCGTCCAACTGATAGGTCAGCGTTTGTTGCATGGCAGCAGTGCCGACTCCCTTGAACTGTCCGTTGACACATTGTATCCAGGCGCCACGAAACTCTCGCTTTGGCTGGGCACTGGCCCAGAAAGGTAAAAGGATAAAAAGGTAAAAAGGTAAAAACCACTTCACCATTCCCCTTACTTTAATAACAATACTATATTCCATATCTTCACTTTTTATTTTTTACTTTTTTACTGTTTTACCTTTTTACCTTTATCTAAAAGATTTTCGGTTTGTTCTTTCTGGCATCTTCCAACGAGACAAGCTGTTGCTGCTCCTGCTCGTAGTCGAGGCGCATCTGTTCGTATTTCTTGTCTAACTCATGTTCCATCTTCTGTTCCTCCTCGTGGTTCATGAGGCGGGCAGCGACGAGGGCGTTCTGTGAGGCGTCCTTCATCCATACCACAGGGCCGCCATAGACGGGAGCAATCTTCAGCGCTACGTGGAGTTCGCTGGTGGTGGCTCCGCCTATCATGATGGGAATATCGAGTCCGGCACGCTGCATCTCGTTGGCAACGTTGACCATCTCTTCTAACGAAGGGGTGATGAGTCCGGAGAGTCCTATCATATCCACCTTTTCCTCGATGGCCTTGCGGACTATCTGCTCGGCAGGAACCATCACACCCATGTCGATGACTTCATAGTTGTTGCAGGTCATGATGACGCTGACGATGTTCTTGCCGATGTCGTGGACGTCGCCCTTGACGGTGGCCAAGAGGATTTTGCCTGCTTTTTTTGCCGATGCGGCTTCTGTGGAGAGGTCGGAGATGCTGGTCAGTATCTCTACGGCACGCTTCATGGTACGGGCGGTCTTGACCACCTGCGGCAGGAACATCTTACCGGCGCCGAAGAGTTCGCCGACAGTATTCATGCCCGCCATCAGCGGACCTTCAATCACCTTGACAGCGGCACCATACTGCAGCAAGGCTTCGCGTAAATCATCCTCCAAATGGTCGGCAATGCCCTTGATGAGCGCCTGTTGCAGACGCTGGCTCACCTCCGGGAGACTCTCCCCCACCCCCTCCCTGCCAGGGAGGGGAGTAGATAGACCTACTGCAGAGTTCCTGTCTTGAGAGTTACTACTCCCCTCACTCATAGGGAGGGGTTGGGGGAGAGTCTCCTGCGTCTCGCCCGCCAAGCGTATCAGTTCCTCGGCAGCACCAGCCTTGCGGTTCAGGATGACATCTTCAATAATGTCCAATTGCGACTGCGGAATGTCGGAATAGAGCACCTTTGTAGCCGGGTTGACGATGCCAAAGTCCATTCCTGCCTGTATGGCGTGATAGAGGAATACGGCATGCATGGCCTCGCGGATATAGTTGTTGCCGCGGAAGGCAAAGGAGAGGTTGCTGACGCCACCACTAACATGTGCCCCCGGCAGGTTCTTGCGAATCCATTTGGTAGCGCGGATGAAGTCGGCGGCGTAAGCATCGTGCTCGGACATGCCTGTAGCCACAGCGAGAATATTGGGGTCGAAGAGGATGTCCTGCGGATTCATGCCTATCTCCTGGGTCAGAATGCGGTAGGAACGGTCTGCAATCTCTTTGCGCCGCTCGTAACTGGTGGCCTGTCCTTCTTCGTCGAAACACATCACAACGACGGCGGCGCCATAGCGTTTCACATCCTGGGCATGGCGTCTAAACACCTCTTCACCCTCTTTCAGCGAGATGGAGTTGACAATGCCCTTACCCTGCAGACACTTCAGTCCTGCAACGATGACATCCCAGTCAGAGGAGTCTATCATGACAGGCACAGAGGCGATGTCAGGCTCGGAGGCTATCATGTTCAGGAAAGTCACCATCTCGGACTTGGCATCTAACAGGCCGTCGTCCATATTCACATCGATGATGAGGGCTCCGTCAGCCACCTGTTTCCGGGCGATGGCGACAGCTTCGTCGTATTGCTTGTCCTTGATGAGTCGCAGGAACTTGCGCGAACCAGCCACATTACAGCGTTCACCGATATTGGTGAAATGCTGTGGGAACACCTCTAAGGCTTCCAGTCCGCTGAGCCGAAGCGTCTGCGGCTTTGAGGCAGGCATATGGGGCGGCTGACCAATGACCAAGGGCTGATAGAGACGGATGAAGTCGGGAGTCGTACCGCAACAGCCACCGATGATGTTCACCAATCCCTCTTTCACCATCTCGCCCATCTTGGGAGCCATCGTCTCGGCAGTTTCGTCGTAAAGTCCCAAGGCATTAGGTATACCGGCATTAGGATAGGCACTAATATAATAAGGTGCCTTACGAGCCAGTTCGCGGAGGTAAGGCATCATCTGGGTTGCACCAAAGGAGCAGTTCAGGCCGACGGAGAAAATGGGATAGGAACTGATGCTGGCCAAGAAGGCGTCCATGGTTTGTCCGCTCAACGTTCGGCCGGCGAGGTCGCTGATGGTGACGCTCAGCATAATCGGCAGTTCGCGGTGGCGCTGCTGCATGGCGTGAAGCGAGGCGTCGATGGCCACCTTGGCGTTCAAGGTATCGAAGATTGTCTCAATGAGCAGGGCATCGACGCCACCTTCTATAAGGGCGTCGGCCTGTTCGTAGTAGGCATCGAAAAGGGTGTCGTAGGTCAGTTCTCGTAATGCGGGGTTGCTGACGTCCGGCGACATGGAGCAGGTCTTGTTCGTAGGGCCTATGCTACCGGCGACGAAGCGGGGCTTTCCCGCCGCTGATGCGTCGGGCACGGTGGCTTGGGGGGAAGAAAACTCGTCGGCACATTGGCGGGCGATGCGGGCGCCGGCAAGAGCCATAGCACGGGCCTGCTCTTCCAAGTGGTAGTCGGCCTGCGAGATGCGTTGGCTGCTGAACGTATTGGTGGTAATAATGTCGGCTCCGGCAGCCAGATACTGACGGTGGATGTCAGCGATGATGTCCGGGTGAGACAGGTTAAGCTCGTCAGAGTTACCCGTCTTGCCAAGCACCGCACCAATCATGGTGCCCATGGCTCCGTCCAAAATCAGGATGCGTTCCTGAATTATTTTATATAATTCACTCTTCACTTTTACCTTTATATGCGGTAGAATATATTCACTTTTCCGTTATTTGTAAACCTTCATAGCGCGGTCCATCTCGCGGCGGTCTTCTTTCTCCTTCAGAGTCTGGCGCTTGTCAAACTCCTTCTTACCTTTACACAGGGCGATGTCCATCTTGGCACGGCCGTTCTCATCGATGAATACCAGCAAGGGCACGATGGTGTAGCCTGTCTGCTTGGTGGCTGAGGCCAGACGATTAATCTCCCGCTTGGTGAGCAACAACTTTCGGTCGCGCTTCATCTCGTGGTTATTGTAGGAACCATAGAAGTAGGTCGAAATGTTCATACCCTTCACCCACAACTCGCCGTTGATAATGGTACAGTAGGTGTCTACCAGACTGGCCTTGCCCAGACGGATGCTCTTGATTTCCGTTCCCGTCAGCACGATGCCGGCGGTAAACTCCTCGATGAAGAAATATTCAAACGAGGCCTTCTTGTTCTTTATGTTGACAGGACTTTTCTTCCTGATCAGTTCTTGTTCCTTATTCACCTTGTAGTATTTTCAATTTTTCCAAATCGCTCTATGTGCTCGTCGATGTAACGGGCTATCTGTTCCGTCCACGCCTCTTCCTGTTCCACAAACTCGTCGTCCATATCGTCGAACTCAGGATACTGCTCGAAGAGCGCCATGAACTCATCGTCGGTACAGTCGCGCTCCAAAGCCTCACCATATTTTATATATAAGGTGTGGGCAGCATAGATAAGTTTCGACAACTCGCGCAGTCCCCAGAGTTTCATGGCCTTGGCCAACGGATTCTTGAAGATGAAGGGGCCGTAACCGTTGTGTATCAGCTGTACGAAGCCGCCATCCATCACCTCCTCATGCAGGATGTCCCAGGCCAGCAAGGTTATCTGGTCGCTGTTCAACTGTTGCAGGGTGTCAGGCGTCAATTCGCCGCCGATGGCCTCTTTGATAGCCGTCACGAAAGCACCTACGAAGGCATCCATACCCTCGCCCGCAGCCTTACGCAAAACGGCGTCTTGTATCGTCACTTCTACCATCTATAATAATCCATTTATCAAAGTTCCTCACACTCCTTTAACCACAAAGCACTCGAAGCATCGCTGGGCATACGCCAGTCGCCACGAGGCGAGAGGCTGATGCTGCCAACCTTGGGACCGTCTGGCAGACACGAGCGTTTGAACTGCTGCGAGAAGAAGCGACGGCAGAACGTCTGGAGCCATTTCTTGATAATCGCCTTGTCGTAGCTTTCGCCAAAGGCCTGCTGAGCCAGCAAAAATAACTTTGCTGGACGGAAGCCGAAGCGCAGGAAGTAGTAGATGAAGAAATCGTGCAACTCGTAGGGTCCAACCAGGTCTTCCGTCTTCTGTTGGATGTTGCCTTGCGCATCGGCAGGCGTCAACTCGGGCGAAATGGGCGTATGGATGATGTCTATCAGCACGTCGCGCTCGGCACCGAATACGGGAAGCCCGGAGATATAGTTGATAAGACTCTTGATGAGCGTTTTAGGAACGCCTGCATTAACGCCGTACATCGACATGTGATCGCCGTTATAGGTGGCCCATCCGAGTGCCAGTTCTGAAAGGTCGCCCGTTCCGACGACAAGAGCCGAGAGCTTGTTGGCCAAGTCCATGAGAATCTGGGTGCGCTCTCGGGCCTGAGAGTTCTCGTAGGTGGCATCGTGGATGGCGGCTTCGTGGCCAATATCCTGGAAGTGCTGGGTGACAGCCTTTGCGATGGGAATCTCCATCTGCGAGATGCCTAACGACTGCATGAGCGACGTTGCATTATCGTGAGTTCGATCAGTCGTTCCGAAGCCAGGCATCGTAATGCCTATGATGCCGCGGCGATCGTAGCCCAACTTATCGAAAGTACGTATGGCAACAAGTAGCGCCAACGTGGAGTCAAGTCCGCCGCTGATGCCGACAACCAGGTGCTGGCATTGGGTGTGCACGAGTCGTTTGGCCAGACCAGCCGTCTGGATGTTGAGTATCTCTTCGCAGGTGTCCGCCATCTCGGCATCGGAGGGGATGAAGGGATGCGGATTGACATTGCGCGTCAACTGGAACGGGTGTTCAGCAATGGCTGGTTTACATTCAACGATGCGGGCATGAGCATTGCGCTGGGCGTTGATGAATGTGGAATTGGTATGACGCTCGGTGCGCAGTCGCTCGTAGTCAATCTGAGCTACTTGAAGCTGGGGTTGGAACGAGTAACGGTCGCCTTCAACAAGCAGTCGTCCGTTCTCAAAAATCATCGCGTTGCCACCATAGACGACATCCTGCGTAGACTCTCCGAAGCCACACGAGGCATAGACATAGCCGCACATGGTGCGAGCACTCTGCTGGGCCACCAGCGAGCGCAGGTAGCGGTGCTTGCCTATCAGC
>JAEEGH010014876.1_pt1 | contig 16996 bp, 13 predicted proteins | sample 9134181 | NCBI WGS metagenome assembly JAEEGH01 (sample SAMN16246544, study PRJNA631951) | gut metagenome | biome: gut microbiome; feature: rumen; material: DP-attached | host: Bos | place: Iran: Karaj | collected 2018-10
AGGCCAACAAGCGTTCTTTGGAGCACATGACCTGTTCATGGTCTAAGCGTTACGCTGATACCAAAGGCTTCCTGCCTAAGCCCGAGTCCCAGATTACTTTGATGGCTGGTAAGATGACTCAGAACCCTGGATGGGATGAAAATGCAAATCCTGCTGAGTACACATATAAAGTTATATATTAATTTATTATAAGCATTCAATATGAAAAAGATAATTTTGATGTTTGTCGCAATATGCGCCTATGCCGCTTGCGATCCTGGCCATGAGGATATCGGCAATGCCGGCCATATCTCTATAGACGAGCTCAAGGCTAAGACCAGTGTAACCGTTGACAAGGCTCCCAGTGGCGCTAATGGTAATGTCGTTACCTGCTCGACCTCTGCTACTGTCAATGCGAAGTGGGATATCGGTGGAAAGGAATACGTCGGTAACTATGCATGGAAGAAGATGAAGCTTGGTGACTATACAGTCAAGATGACAGCTCTCTGTGCTGACGGTACCGTTCTCACCGCAGATTTCCCCGTAAGCTGCCAGGAAATCACCAACGCCCTGGAGAGATTCTACATCTATGGTTCAGATCCTGCAGCAGAGCCGCCATTCCAGCCCGCTGCCTGGGATGCTGCTGCCATGCGTTTCAGCTCAACGGAAGGTGCACACCTGCCCACCATTCCTGATGATGTCTACTTCGGTCTGAAGACTCTGCTCTTCGACGTATCCGATGTTACTGAGGACTTTGACCTGAAGGTCATGAACGGTTGGTGGAGCAACACCTATTACGATCATGTGAAGTGGGTGGACGGTGTAAACGAGCTTCAGATCACCGAGACCATGGCTAATGAGTGTGCTAAGGGTGGTGAAGGCCGTGACCTCGACCTCATGCTCTACAGCGGCTCTATGACGCTCAACTCTGTTTACTATGAGGAATAATCATTCCTTCAAGGTATAATTAACAAGGCTGACCCATTTGATTGGGTCAGCCTTTTATAGCAATTAAAAATGATTACTAAGAACAAAGTCTCTGATATCATCCTTTATGGAAGCCTGCTGGCTTTCATAGCGTTTGTCGTATATATCCTATACATCAACCAGGAGGTATTATATACGGCACACGACCGTTCCGAATTCATCTACGGAACACCCTTCTTCCATACGCTCCTGTCAAAGCCCTTCGGACTGATGCGGTATGTAGGAGCCTGGCTTACACAGCTTTTCTGCCAGCCAGTCATAGGTGCAGGTGTGCTGATGGCCATCTGGGCACTCATATTCATCGTGGGTACCAAAGCATTCCGGTTACAGGGAAGTGCCTCCGCACTGATGCTCTTGCCTGTAGCCTGTCTGCTCACATCGATTGTCGATCTGGGCTACTGGGTATATGTCTCAACCATCAGAGGCTATTGGTTCTCGCAGTCGGTAGCTTATCTTCTCATGCTGCTGCTTTTGTGGGCAGCACGCTGCACCCCGCGCAAATGGCATCTTGCCTGGTATCTGCTGGGCGTATGCGTCTATCCGGTGCTGGGGTGGTATGCCTTGCTGTTTGTACTCTGCCTTGCACTTGTCGAGAAACCGACATGGCGCGAGTTCCTGGGCTTTGTCCTGCTCCTCTTTACTGCCGCCATTTGGCATACGCAGTTCTACTCGAATCTCAGGTTCGACGATGTCGTACTGGCAGGCATGCCCCGCTTTGAGACTCCGATGGACTTAAGCGAGCGCCTCTCCATACCGTTCTGGATGCTTGGAGCCGTTTCTATGCTCATCCCGGCGTGTCACCGTTATCTGGCCAAGTGGTTTGCTCCGGCTCTGTGTGCCATTGCCGGCATCGTCTTCACCTCGTCGCTCATGTATTATGACAAGAACTACATCGACGAGATGCGTATGGTGCGCTATGCCGAGGACGACAACTGGCAGGCTGTTCTTCATATAGCAGAAGAGAACAAGAAGCCTACCAGCACGATGGTGTTCATCAAGAACATTGCCCTGATGAACGAGGGCGGACTGTTCGAACGTTCGTTTAAGTTGGGCAATAGTGCCGTAGATCTCAACAACCCCGATTCGCTCCACGTCACCCTTTTGGACATTGCCTCGCCACTGGTCTATTACAACTACGGTATGATGAATGAAGCTATCCGCCTGAATTTCGAGAATGCCATACAGGCAGGTTTCTCGCCCTTCTACCTGAAGATGCTCTGCCGCTGTGCCCTGGCCGTGGGAGACGAAAAGCTGGTGGAACGCTATACCACCATCTTGCATCATCAGCCGTTTTACGGCAACTGGCAGCCAGCTCCTGTCACAGAAAAGATAAAGCAACTGCAGAAATGCTATCCCGACGAGATCACTGGCGTTGAGAACAGCGAGAGTTATATTGTCAACGGCATCAGCCTATGGTACGATTCCGACAGCAAGGTTGCTTCGGAGCAGGCTTTGTTGTATGCCATACTACGTTGCGACTCACGCCGTTTCTGGCCAGCGCTGCGCAACTATGTGAAGCTGCACCTCGACGAGCAGTTCCCCTTGCATGCCATGGAGGCCTATATACTGTTTATGGACAAGGCTCCGGAAGAAAAACGCATGATGCTCCCGGTAGAACAGTCCGTCTTTGAGCGGTACAAACAGTTCTGGGAAGCCATGGAACGCCTGGCGAAGCCTGGTAAGACCATTGAAAAGGTAGGCGAAGAGATGCGTGAGGAATATGGAGATACCTACTGGTGGTATAACATCTTCGGAAGGAAATTTATTAGTATAACAGGCAATATTGGTCATGAAGTTCAATCATAAGAAAACAATGAAAAGATATATCTATCCCTATTTCCAACTTCTGGCAGTTGCCATGCTGCTCTTGTCTTCGTGTGTGAATCACCCTGATGTGCCTTCTTCATCCAGGGAAGCCAAGAGTCTGCCTGCCATCTTCCCCGATTATTGCGATGTCACCATACCTTGCAACATTGCACCACTCAACTTCATGCTCCCTGCTGACGAATACGAAGAATGTGTGGCACGTCTCACCACGCCCGACGGTAAACAGCAGACCTACGGCAAAGGCGTGAAGGTGCAGATACCCGAGTCGGAATGGCGCGATATGCTCGCTGCAGCAAAAGGCAAGAGCATCAAGGTGGAGGTCTGGGGTCAAAAAGAGGGCGCTTGGCTGTCGTTCAACACGTTCGAGATCCACGTCGCTTTGGAACCCATCGACGAGTATCTGTCGTACCGCCTCATCGAGCCGTCGTATGTCGCATGGACCTATATGGAGATCGCCCAGCGCAACATCACCACGTTCGAGGAGTCGCAGATCTTCAACAACGAGATTACCATGAACAACAAGAAGATCGGCCAGTGCATCAACTGTCACAGCTATCAGAACTACAGGACCGACAACATGCTCTTCCACGTGCGCCTCTCCAATGCCGGTACCGTCATCGTGAACGACGGCAAGGTCTCGAGAGTCAATATGAAGCGTGACTATACCATCTCCGGGGGTGTCTATCCGTCATGGCATCCTACCGCTAAGTTGGTTGCCTTCTCCACCAACAAGACACGGCAGGCATTCCATACGGTACATCCCAACAAGATTGAGGTCTACGACCTGGCCAGCGACATGATCCTCTACGATGTGGAGACCGACTCGGTGAGCGTCGTTTCCGAGGATCCGGACCTCCTGGAAGTATACCCCACCTGGTCGCCTGACGGCAAATACCTATATTACTGCAAGTCCGTCCCACTGCCAGAGGAGATGCGCGACAAGGATATCAGGACGACCTACCCGAAGATACAGTATAACCTCTATCGCCGTTCGTTTGATCTGGCTACACATGGTTTCGGCGAAGAGGAACTGGTGTATGATGCCGCATCAGACAACAAGAGTGTCACCCTGCCCCGTATCAGCCCCGACGGGCGCTATCTGCTGTTTGCCCTGGGACAGTACGGATGTTTCCACAGCAGGCATCATGACGCCGACATCGTCTGTATCCCGATGGACAAGTATGACGGCACAGCCCTTACTTGGGAAAACTCCTCGCCCCTCGATCTCACGGTCGTCAACAGCAAAGACTATTCCGACAGCTACCCCTCGTGGTCAAGCAACGGGCACTGGATCATGCTGGCCAGCCGACGCGACGACGACAACTACAGCCGTGTCTACTTTGCCTATTTCGACAACGGGAAAGTGGGAAAGGCCTTCCTCCTGCCGCAGGAAGACCCCGAGCTGCATGTCAGCCTCCTGAAGAGCTACAACCGTCCTGAGTTCATGGTCGAGCCAGTCAAGATCAGTGTCAGCGAGTTCAGTAAAGTCTTTGACAAGTGATAAGTGACAAAATGGTCCCTTCATTATATTTATCAAGAATTTGAGAATTAGAGAATTAATAATATGAGAGATACATCTAAAGATGTTTTGAATTCAGGGAATTATCAGGAATTCTCTAATTCTCTAATTCTTGATTGCTTATGCACGCTCTTGTTCGGTGTGGCGGTCTTTCTTTTCTTCGGATTGGCCTATCCCCACCATCTGCATTATCAGGAACAATACCAGCTGTTTCTCTTCGACAGCACCTACGTATGGGAGATCATTAAACAGCCAGGTGGTATGGCCGACCTGCTGGGGCGCTTCTGCACACAGTTCTTTCTCTATGCCTGGGTGGGGGCCCTGATCATTGCGCTCCTGCTTTCGGCAGTGCAGCTCCTGATGCTCCGGCTGGTAGGCCGCGGATGGCTTTACGGCCTGAGCTTCGTACCTTCGTTCCTGCTCTGGCTCTTCCTACTTGACGAGAACGCCCTGTTGGGCGGCGTCTGGGCAGTCCTGCTCACGCTGCTTGTTGCTGGCATCATTGTCAGATTGACAAATGGCTGGATACGGCGCATTCTGCTCTTCTTCGCTATTCCTGTATTGTATGTTCTGGCAGGTCCTGTATGCTTCCCGATACCTATCGAGAGTTTATGGCATGACATCCATTACCATCGATATCCGACAGTATTTCCATGGTTACTTTGGGGTGCAGCATTGTCTGCCTTCGTTCTTATATTTGCTGCCCGTTTCCTCAACCGTAAGGCTACTGCTTTTAATCGCTTAGTTCTGCCGCTTTGCTCCTTTGCGCTGGTTGCAGTCATTATGGGGTCTCTCGTCTGGAAGGACGCCAATTTCAAGGCAGAGAAAGTGATGCAATATGACTTCATGGCCACCCACCAGCAGTGGAACCGCATCCTTGAGACCGTCAATGCCGAGAAGCCCAACAACCAGATCGGCGTCACGGTGCAGAACCTTGCCCTGGCGATGCACGGCATGCTCCTGGACCATATGTTCGAATACAACCAGAACGGCATCGCCGGCCTGCTGCCCGACGTGAAGGAAGACGCGACAAGTCCCATACCTACTGCCGAGGCCTTCTACCAGCTGGGCATGATCAATGTCGCCCAGCGGACGGTCTTCGAGGCCCAGGAGGCTATCCTCGACTTCCAGAAGAGCGGGCGGTGCTACAAGCGCCTGGCACAGACCAACCTCATCAACGGCCAGTACGAGGTGGCCCGCAAATACCTCTCGGCGCTGCAGAAGACCCTCTTCTACCGTGGCTGGGCCGACGAAACGCTGCCTCTGCTGGGCGACGAGGAGGCGATAGCAAGGCATCCAGAATACGGACGCCTGCGACAGTATGCCTACAAGGAAGACTTAACCGGAGATTTCTACTTCAGCGACCGCGTGACCCCGGAGATGCTCGAAAGCCTCTACTACACCAACACGGACAACCGTCTGGCCTACCAATATCTCCTGGCCTATTACATGCTGACGGGCGACCGCGAAAGATATAACCAGTTCATGTCCAGAAAACAATGAATAAATCCATAACTGAACACAAAGACACGAAGACACAAAGGTTTTCCTCCTTGTGCCGTTCTTTGTGTCTTCATGCTTTGCGCAACTACTTTGTGCCTTTGTGCCTTGGTGTTCCATTACTTTCCTCCCCCCTGCTGTTCTCAGCCTGCACGGAGACTGTCAGCGATGCCAGGCAGGAAACAAAGCAGCCGTCTGTCTATCCCGACTACATTGGTGTCACCGTACCCGTGAACATAGCGCCCCTCAACTTTTCCATGGCAGATGAGGAGGCATTGTGTATTGATGCCGTCATCACGGACAGCCATGGGAACAGCCTGCATAGCCAGGGTGAGGAATCGGTGGACTTTGATATTGATGATTGGCACGCACTGCTTGCCCAGAACCAAGGGGACTCACTCAGCGTGACTGTTTCTGCCAAATATGACGATGGCTGGCATACCTACCAGCCTTTCTCCATCCATGTCAGTCCTGACAGCATCGACTACGGCCTCTGCTACCGTCTCATAGAGCCTGGCTATGAGGTGTGGAGCAAAATGGGCATCTATGAGCGCGACCTGTCCACGTTCGAGGAGCGTGCGCTGATAGAAAATACGCAATTTGAGGGATGCGTCAACTGCCACAGCTTCAACCGCGGCAACCCTGCCGACATGAGCCTCCACATCCGCGGCCCGCACGGTGCCACGCTGCTGCGCCATGACGGCGGTCCCTTCACTGCCTACAATACCAAGACAGATCAGACCATCGGTCTCTGCGTCTATCCCTACTGGCATCCATCGGGCCGCTATGTCGCCTATTCCACCAACACCACGAGGCAGCTTTTCCACAGTACCGGCCGCAACCGCGTCGAGGTATTCGACGAGGCCTCCGACCTTCAGGTGTACGATGTTGATAAGAATGAGCTGCTGCTCTCTCCCCTGCTCAGGAAAGATTCTGTCTTTGAGACCTATCCCGTCTTCTCCGCCGACGGCCGCTCGCTCTATTTCTGTGCGGCCAGAAGTAGCAATCAGATCGACTCCATCCGCTATAATCTCTGCCGTATTGATTTCGACCCCGCAACAGGCAGCTTCGGCGAACGGATAGACACCCTTGTCGATGCGAGTGTGCAGCACAAATCCGTGTCTTTCCCCCGTCCTTCCTACGACGGACGTTTCCTCTGCTACACGCTTTCCGACTACGGGCAGTTCAGCATCTGGCACCACGAGGCCGACCTCTGGTTGCTTGACCTCACGACGGGAGAGAGCCGCATCATGGAAAAGGCGAACTCCGAGGACACGGAATCGTTCCATAACTGGAGTACCAACTCGCGATGGCTCGTGCTGAGCTCCCGTCGTGATGACGGCCTATATACCAGGCCTTATTTCTGCCACGTCGATGTCGAGGGGAATGTCACCAAGGCCTTTATGCTGCCGCAGCGGAACCCGCGCCGTTTCTATCGGGACCGCTTCTATTCCTTCAACGTGCCAGAGTTCGTCATCGGCCCCATCCGCTTCGACGGACGTAAGGCCAGCCGCATCATCAATGACGATACCCGCAAGAACTTTGGCGTACGCAAAGAAACCACATTGTGACCTCAGAAGAATTCACTACACTCCACGGTGTTTGTCGAACTTATGAAGGATAAAGTTGAAAGCCTCAAGTCCGACAAGCACAAGGAACGTGGCAGCAGCGGCAAGGACATAAAGGCCACCACCGCAGGCAAGACCGATAGCAGCAGTCACCCATAAGCCTGCAGCCGTCGTCAGTCCACGCACGGCATTTTCATTCTTCTGGAAGATGATGGTACCGGCACCTATGAAACCGATACCCGAGACGACTTGGGCAGCGACACGTGACACATCCCATCGGTGCTCCGGTGTGTACATCGCACCATCAAAGCCGTAGGCAGACACAATCATAAACAAGGCTGAGCCGAGGGCGACAAGGAAATGAGTGCGGAAACCCGCCTCCTTAGCCCTGTATTCGCGTTCCAGACCAATTGCGCCACCCAAGAGAGCGGCTACAAAAATGCGGAGTATAAACTCCCAAGTCATACTATCCATCATATTACAATATTTTCTTAAAACAACGGTGACGACGGTGGATAACAGAATCAAGATACTGCCAATGCGAAAGCACACCCTCGTTGGTTTCCATCATCGGACCTGTCTCAGCATACGAGAAGCCATAAACCTGATATTGACGGATGAGATCATCGAAGATAAGTCCGTTGGCACCCTTGGCACGGTATTCAGGCAACACACCGATTAACAGAAGATCGACGGTGTCTGTCTTATGCCACTTCAGGATCTTCAGCAGATGCCACCAGCCAAAGGGGAACAGGCGTCCGTCGCGAGTCTTTTGCAGGGCACGTGAGAACGAGGGGAAGGTAATTCCGAATCCCACAAGCTTGTCGTTTTCATTGCCATCGACGATACCCGCGACGAGGTTCAAATCTGCGATCTTGATATAGTCACCCACAAGCTTGTCAATCTGACGATCGGAGAGCTGGCAGAAGCCATAAAGATCCTTATAGGTGGTATTGAGCAGCTCGAAGATTTCACGAGCCTTGCCTTCTTTCATCAACTCATGGCGTGTAAACTTACGAGCACGGAGGTTATAGCGACGACGCACCATCTCCGTGATCTTAGAAAACTTTTCAGGCACGACCTCAGGTACTTTCGCCCTACACTCCACCCAGTCGTTGGCTTTCTCGAAGCCTCCCAGGCGCTCGATGTGTTGAGGGTAATAGGGGTAATTGTAATTGATATACATCGTCGCGAGCTGGTCGAAACCCTCAACAAGCATGCCTTCACGATCGGTGTCGATGAAACCCATAGGACCCACCATCTCCGTCATACCACGCTCGCGACCCCAGTCCTCAACGGCCTTCAGCAAGGCAGCAGACACTTCCAAGTCATCAATGAAGTCGAACCATCCGAAGCGTACCTGACTTGTATCCCACCGCTCATTGGCATGACGATTGATGATGGCAGCGACACGACCAACGAGCTTCCCATCTTTATAAGCCAGAAAATAGTCGGCCTCACAATAATCAAACGAAGGATTCTTCTGGCTGTTGAGCGTGTCCATCTCGTCGAAATAGAGAAATGGCACAGCACAATCGTTGCCGCGATAAAGATCGTAGTAGAATTGCACGAACGCACTGAGTTCCTTTTTCGTGGTTACTTTTTTAATCTCAACCATTGTTTCGAAATGTAAACCGCTGCAAAGATACAAAGTTTTGTGGAGTTTAAGGTGTGATAGGCGTTAAAAGGAGTTAAATGGCCGCCACGACACCATCAGAGGGCCTCAATATAGTCATAAAGGCGTTTGTAGAAGGGGTGCCGCGTCATCGTAGAGGCATCACCGAGGATGATGAGTTTCATTCGGGCACGGGTGATGGCAACGTTCATCCGTCGCAGGTCGCGTAGGAAGCCTATCTGTCCTTCGTCATTGGCCCGCACCAGGGAAATCAGGATGATATCACGCTCCTGTCCCTGGAAGCCATCGACGGTATTGACGCTGATGAGACTTCGGTAGGGTTTAAAGAACTCCTTTTTTTTAAGCAACCGCCTCAGATACTGCACCTGGGCACGGTAAGGCGAGATGACGCCCACGTCGAGCCGTTCGTCAAGGATGCGCTTCTTGCCGATCTTCTGGAAGTACTGCTCAAGAACCAACAGCGTCAGTTCGGCCTCTGCCTTATTGATACGCCCAAAGCTCTCACCAACGAATTCTTCCTTGAAGGAAATGTCCGGATAATCTGAGAACCCTGAGTTTTCTGAGAATTCAGATGTATCTATCCAACTCATCGGAATATCAAGGTCGAGAATATTCCGGTACTTCACCTCAGGGGCACTCTCCACCTGATTGCCATAGAACCAGTCCGATAAGAAGCGCATAATCTCCTCGTTCATACGGTATTGCATCTTCAACAGCGTGACAGTCTCTGGATGGTTGTCGACGATGCGTTCCATCAGCGTCTTACCCAGTCCAGCCTTCATCGCTGCGAAACTCTTCACCGTGGGTGGCAACTGACAGTGGTCGCCAGCGAAGATGACACGCGACACCCGACGGATGGGAATCCAGCAGGCTGCCTCAAGAGCCTGTGCCGCCTCATCTATAAACAAGGTACCGAACTTCTGACCTTCCAACAGACGATTGGCAGAGCCCACAAGGGTAGAGGCGATGACACGGGCCTCTCCAAAGAGTTGGGTGTTGATGCGTATCTCGAGTTCTATGGCACGCTCCTTCAGGCGTTCGAGTTTCTGGTGGTATTTGTCATCGCCCCGTTTGCGATGGGCACGGAGATCCCGTATCGCCTTGCGGATGGCCCAAAGCAACTCATAGTCGGGGTGGGCCTCGAAGCGACGTTCGTAGGTGAAGGAAAGCATCTTGTCGTTGACACGCGTCGGATTACCGATGCGCAAGACATTGATGCCACGATCCACAAGCTTCTCGGAGATCCAGTCAACGGCCATGTTGCTCTGTGCACAGACCAGCACCTGGTTCTCGCGCCGCAGTGTCTCATAGATGGCCTCGACGAGGGTGGTGGTCTTGCCCGTGCCCGGAGGGCCGTGGACGATGGCCACATCCTTCGCCTGCAACACCTTGTTGACGGCATCCTCCTGTGTACGGTTCAGATAGGTGAAGTGCATCGGCGCAAAACTAAACGTCTCTGCCGGCTGATGTGAATAAAACAGATCCCTCAGATAGCCAAGCCGCCCCTTCGCCCGCATCACACGGTCAAGGGCCTCAAACATCATCTTATAGCTCGTTTCGTCAAAAAACAATTGGATGCCCACGTTCTCCGCCCCTTGCACATCGATGAGCTGACCATTGTCCGGCACAGCCACCACCATCCGGTCGCCATCTACATAGCTGACGGTGCCCGTGAAGTTGAAGTAGCGGATGGCTTCCCCGGATTTCCCGGACATTCCGGTTTTTCTGGAATCTACTCGGAAGAAACAGACAGGACGCCCGAACTCGAAGTTATGCTCTATCTCATCGTCGCCCTGACGGAACACTTCGACCACGAGTTGGTTGAGGGAATTATAGTAACTCTTGCCCATCTTCAGGGGATACCAGGCATCACCGCGCTTCACCTTCCGCATCAGACCCATCTCCTCGGTCTGTTTGCGGAAGGCGTCCTTCTCTGCGGCATACTCCATCTGAAGCAGCAGCCGCTGTTGCTGTAGTGCCTGTATCGCTGTTGTCATAATTGGGTGCAAAGTTATACATATTTTTAGACATAAGAACATAAGTACATATTATTTTTTGTTTCTTTTGTTCTTATGTGTAAAAAAAATATTATCTTTGCAGCGAGAAATGACAGAACGATGAAAAAGATTCTACTGATGACACTGGCAACCGTTATCCTGACGGCATGCAGGCACGACATCCAAGAGGATAAATACAATATCACCTCGAAGTTCAACGTCACATATAATATATATGAAAGCTTCGAGAACAACGATGACGGCAGCATCACCTACCATGCCTCCGCCTGGGGCGGTCTGATGGGCGTCATGAAAGAGCATAACCTGCCCGTTAACTGGACACCCTACGAGTCGATTACCTTCGAGTTCGCAGAACCGACAAAGGTAGAGACGCAGGTCCTCATTTCCGAGAAGGTGAAGACGTGGGGCCGTGCAGGCATCTCCTCACTGACCTGTTTCTTCGACGGCCTCGACGTCAGGAATGTCAGTGAGGTTCTCTTTCAAGCTACCGACTCCACCACCATCACCATCAAAAACGTCCGTCTGACACCCATTGCCAGCAACTGGGATTCCCGTACCATCTGGGAGGATGAATGTCACTTCGACAACTGGGAGAACGGTATCTACCTCCCGCCGGAACACTTCACGAACCTCTCGGAAGGCGACAAGCTGGAATTTATCTTCACCACCGACAGAACTGATTTCGGCCGTACTTACTGGCAGTTCAAGACCATCTACGCTACTACCGAGATGACGTTAGAAGGCAACTATAACGAACTGAACAAATGGGGCTGTGCCGTCGTGGGCAGGGATGCGACCTCCTACAGGATCGCACTTACCGCCAACGATATCGCCAAACTGAAAGAGCTGGGACTATACGTCAACGGCTACTATGTCATCGTTACCAAGGTCAACCTTCTGCGGAAGTTGTACCAGCACGAAGAAGAGACGACCACCGAAGAAACCCAATGAAAGGAGAAACATGAAACAGATACTGCTCATCAACGACGTCGTAGGCTACAGCAAGGTTGGTATGGTGGCCATGCTGCCTATCTTGTCGTATTTAGGCATCCCGACATACAGCCTGCCCACAGCCCTCGTATCGAACACCCTCGACTACGGGAAGTTCAACATCCAGGACACGACGGACTATATCCGCGGGACGCTGCCCGTTTGGAAGGAACTCGGCTTCTCGTTCGATGCTGTCTGCACAGGCCTGATGTTCAGCGACGAACAGGCACGGTTAGTGGCAGGCTACTGCAAGGAGCAGGGAGCACTGGGCACCACTGTGTTCGTAGACCCTATCCTTGGCGACGGTGGAAGACTCTATAACGGCATGACCGAGCGCCAGGTAGAACTGATGCGTGAGATGGTCAGCGTTGCCCATCTCACCTTCCCCAACTACACGGAGGCCTGTTATCTGACCAACACCCCCATCCACATGGAGGGCATTACCTGGGAAGAGACGAAGACACTGCTCGACAAACTGCGACAGATTGGCTGTAAGTCGGTACTTATCACGAGTTGTAAAATCGACGGCCAGAATGCCGTAGCGGGCTACAACCACTATGATGACAGCTACTTCCACTTAGAGTATCACGAGATACCTGGACTATTCCACGGCACGGGGGATATCTTCTCTGCCGTACTCATCGGCCACCTGCTCAACGGAGAGACACTCAAGAGTTCTACCCGTACGGCGATGGACACCGTGTTCCGTATGATAGACCGCTATAAGGACACGCCCGACAAGAACAAGGGTATCCCTGTGGAACAATGCCTCGACATCCTCAACGCCAACGCTGACCATTGACGATATGCCATCGCCCCTTCACCTCCTCACCACAGACATCACACCTCCGGAGCGGTTCACCTATCCTTTCTGCTACGAGCCTCATCCGCTATGCATCCTTGCGGCAGAAGAGGTGAAACGGGAGATCGAGCGTATCCATCCTTCCGAAGGCAAAATGTTCGGTGTGCTCGTCGTGAAACAGGGGGACGGTTCTTTTGTTACATCGGCTGGTGTAACAAAAGAACCGTCCCCCTGTTTCACCTTCTTGGCAGCATATTCCGGATTGTTGGAGGGCCGCAACGATTGGCCTTACTTCGTGCCACCCGTCTACGATGCCCAACAGCCCGATGGTTATTTCAAGACCAAGGAGCGAGAGATCTCTCTTACCTCTCACCTCTCTCCACTTACTTCTAAGAAAATGTCCCAAGACCTCCAGCTCTGGCTCTTCCACCAATACCAGTTCCTCAATGCCCGGGGCGAGAAGAAAGACCTTGTGGAGGTTTGGCAGGACTACCACTGTTCGCCCCGTATCCGCAGGAAATACCCCCTACCCCCTGGTGGCACAGGCGACTGCTGTGCTCCGAAGCTCCTGCAATACGCCTATCAGAACGGTCTGAAGCCCCTTTGCATGGCGGAGTTCTGGTTGGGGCCCTCGCCCAAAAGTGAGATTCGGCACCACGGACAATTCTATCCCGCCTGTCGTGGGAAGTGCAAGCCTGTACTGACTTGGATGTTACAGGGACTCGATGTCGACCCCAGTCCTGACAAGGCCGGATTCCCGCATTTAGGGGTGGAGATCGTCTACGAGGACGAGTCGCTGGCCGTGCTGAACAAACCCTCTGGCATGCTGAGCATCCCAGGACGCACGGAAGACTACTCCGTCGCCACCTGGGCACAAGAGCGCTGGCCTGGCTCCCAGCCCGTACACCGTTTAGACATGTGGACGTCTGGCATTATCATCATTGCGAAAACCAACGAGGTCTATCAAGCACTCCAAAAGCAGTTTACAGAGCACACCGTGAAGAAGAAATACCTCGCCATTGTGGAGGGCATGCCCAAGGAAGAGCACGGCATCATCGACCTGCCCCTACTCTGCGACCCCATGAACCGTCCGCGTCAGGTCGTCGACTTCGAACGCGGCAAGCGCGCCATCACCGAATATCGCGTTCTAGAAAGCGTAACAGGGGGACGGTTCTTTTGTTACATCAGCAGTGTAACAAAAGAACCGTCCCCCTGTTACGCTCTGCTAACCCTCTGGCCTCATACCGGCCGTACACACCAACTCCGGATGCACTGCGCCCATCCCGACGGTCTCGGCTGCCCCATCATGGGCGATGAACTCTATGGTACGAAGGCAGACCGTCTCTATCTTCAGGCACAGGCCATCAGTTTCGTCCATCCCGCCACGGGCAAGAAGATGCACTTCGAACTACCTGCCGCATTTGATTTAGAACATCTTGATCCGTGTAATCCGTAAAATCCGTTGCTTAGATAATTCGTGTAATTCGTATAATTCGTTGTTTTTATATATCGTTATTTTAAAATTAGTTCAATTATGGTTAAGCACATTATTCTCTGGACCCTGAATCCAGAACTCTCCGAAGAGGAGAAGAAGGCCGTCAAGGCAGGTATTAAAGAAGGTTTGGAAGGTCTCATGGGCAAAGTTCCCGGACTCCTCGACGTCAAAGTCCACATAGACGGTCGTCTGGCTTCTTCCAATGCCGACGTGATGCTCGACAGCACCCTCGAGTCGGAAGAAGCCCTCAAAGGCTATGCCGTCCACCCCGACCACGTCGCCGTCGCTAACGGCAAGGTCCGCCCCTACACTGTACAGCGCTCCTGCCTCGACTTTGAGATCTAGTTTCCAAAGGTGGAAGTGAATCAAATAAATAACCAATATGATGAAATTAAAGAATTACTTTTTCGCAGCCGTATTGGTGATGATGCTCGCTGCATGCTCGGTTAACTAAGATAATCCCTCTGGCGACATGCCAGTGCCTACCGAGAGTTATGAGACCGTACTCTACTACTTCAAGGAGGTCAATGCCGTTCCGCGTCCCAGCCGCCACGAAGAAAAGATGCGCGAGTACCTCAGGGAATTTGCCCAGGCCCGAGGTCTGAAACTGGTTGAAGACAATGGCAACATCATCATCTACAAGGATGCAACAACGGGTATGGAGAACGTCCCCATGGTGTGCCTGCAGACGCACATGGACATGGTCTGCGTGGCTGCCGACGGCTATGACATCGACTTCCTGACACAAGGCATCGAGCAGTACAACGACGGACAATTCATCTGGAGCAAAGACCGGAAGACATCCCTCGGCGCCGACGACGGTATCGGCATGGCCATCGTGCTGGCCGTGCTCGACAGCAAGGGCGTTGCCCACGGTCCGCTGGAGTGCCTGTTCACATGGAACGAGGAGGACGGTCTGGACGGCTCGGCAGCACTCTCGCCGGACATACTGAAGAGCCCGTACATGATTAACATCGACTGGGAGTGGGAGGGTGAGACCTGCATCGGAACGGCCGGCGGCATCATGATGGCCATCAATCTGCCCTATCAGACAGAAGCCGTTGGTGACGACTGTGCTGTATTGAAGCTCCGGATTGCTGGCGTCGCTGGCGGTCACAGCGGAGTGGCCATCAACAAAGGCGGGGCCAGTGCCATCAAACTGCTTGCCGATTTCCTGAACAGTGAGGCCGACGGCTTGCGCATCGCCGATATTGACGGCGGATCAGCGCCCAATGCCATTGCCACATCGGCGGAAGCCACGATGGTTGTACCCAACGGGCAGAAGGAGCTGTTTACGGAGCATTTCAACACCTATATGGCCGAGGCCAAGCAGCAATACGCACAGACAGACCCCGATATGACCTATACCTTGGAGCCTGCTCAGGCATCGGACTGCATGAAGGCTGCTGAGACCAGTCTCCTGCTGGAAGGACTGTCAGGCGCACCACAGGGCGTGATAGAATGGAGTACTGAAGTCCCTGGTATGTTTGAGACGTCCAACAATGTCGGTGTTGTCGGAATGGCAGACGGCACCTGCACCGTCAACTATTACGTTCGCGGCTTCAATGATGAGAAGATGGACGGTGTGGCTGTCAGCGTCGAACAGGCCTACGAAGTGGGCACATCGTCCGCTGTGAGCGACCGTTATTCCTCATATTCTGCATGGAATGCCGACCTCAATTCGTCATTGATGCGGGAGGCGCGTGAAGTGTGGAAGTCGTTGTTCGGCTCAGAGATGCAGCTCGTCAGAGTGGGCGGCGGCATGGAGACCTCCAACTTCGCCGTGAGTTACCCGTCCATGCAGATCTTCACCTTCGGCCCCAACGTCTCTGATGCCCACACCATCAATGAGCACGTGGAAATAAGCTCCGTTGAGCGCGCTTGGGAATATATGCTTGAACTGCTGAAGAATATGTAATTCAAACACAACAAAACACAACTAAAAACCCACGAGGATCATTCCCCGTGGGTTTTGTTTAGAAGATAGGCCCAAGGCCCATGCAACTCGTTGTTCCGATCGCCGTCAAGAATGCCGTGAGCGCAGCTACTATCACCTTCACCGCCAGCTCAATGATCCGCTGCTTCTTCATAATTTCCTCCTTTTTTTCCTGCGCTTTGAGTATCTGTTTCTCCCCCTAAGTTAGGGGGAGCCAGAGGGGGTCTGAACCGCCTCAGGCAATGCGCTTGTTCAGACCACCCCTAACCCCTCCTCGCTCGGCTTTGCCGCTTTGCTCTGCAAAGAACTCAGGAGGGGAAGAGATTACCCATTGCCCTGGTTGTCGGCTGCGGGCGCCATGACGTAGGAGATCGGCGTCTTCTTCTGCACGCGGCGCTGCTTGCCGTTGACGGTGCGGATCTCGCTCTGAACCACGTAGCCGTACTCGAAGATGCACTGCTCCTTGAAGGCTCGGCTGGTCAGTTTCTCACCCTTGGTGTTCTCCGGCGTGAAGTTGATCTTGATGCCGTTGATCATGGCGTCGGCACCAGCTGCCACAGCCGACTCGATGCCATTCTTGCCCAGCTTCTGGCCATCGACGCTCGGTGAGAACGTGCCGAGTCCGTCGAGCTTCACGGGCTGTCCCTGTGAGAGCAGCTCGCTCATGCACTCTACGACCTGTCCGAGCACAAGTACACACATCTGATAGTCGGCGATCTTGCCGTGACTCGTCATGTGC
>JAEEGH010014877.1_pt1 | contig 16994 bp, 20 predicted proteins | sample 9134181 | NCBI WGS metagenome assembly JAEEGH01 (sample SAMN16246544, study PRJNA631951) | gut metagenome | biome: gut microbiome; feature: rumen; material: DP-attached | host: Bos | place: Iran: Karaj | collected 2018-10
CTTCCCCAGCAGCTGCATCAGGAGCAGGCTCCTCATATTCAGGTAATGCACAACCTTCTGCCGCTTACGAAACCACGAGTACAGGTTCAACTTTTCTGGACAAACTCGTAGTAGACGGAATGTTCGGTATCGACTGGAACTTTTTTACGCCTGATTACTTCAGATTAACTTTCCGCGGCCTTACCGCAACCGTCCACGCCACATACAACGGAAAATACTTTAAGCCTGGAGTCGGCACAATGGTCAGATGGGACAATGGAACAGGTGTTCTCCAGCTTCCACTGGTTTTCAGCATCACAATGAACGAATACTTCCGCCTGTTTGCAGGTCCGGTTTTTACACTTGGAACACCATATCTTCCGGGAAACAGTGACCAGAAAATCCAGGCTTCTGTCTTCCCTGGAATTTTAGGCGTCTGCTGGAACACACCGGGCTTTAAGGCAGGCAAATCAGAAATCAGTTTTGCACAGGACATTCACTACACAGTATTCAACGCCACAGACGGCAGCGCATTGAGCCCGATAAAAAGCCTCGCAACAGGAATTGTTTTTTCTTCTGGAATTCGTGTAACGTTTCCACTAAAATCGTTGCTTAAGTAACAGAGGTTTTTAAATGAAAAACAAATTCATTCTTCTTTTGACAGCAGCGCTTTCCCTGAGCTTTTTGTCGTGCAAATCACAGCTCAGTGTGCAGGCAGGAAATGACGACAGCGCAAGACTTGAATTCAGCATCGGCTTTTCTAAAAAAGCTGCTTCAATGCTCCAGGAACTTATGGGCGCTGTTTCTCAAGATTCAAAAGCTGAAAATTCAATAATCACGGAACAGGACGCCGCAAACCTTTTGCGTTCAGTTGGGGCAAAAGACGTTAAGACCACTGCAAAGGCAGACCAGGTAAGTGCAGGCGGAACGTTAAAAGAGCTTTCAAAAACAAAAATCTCTTCTTCAAAGATTCTGAGCAAAACTGCAGGCTCTCTCACAGTAAGCATCGGAGCCGAACAGATTAATTCAATTTACGAATCAATGGACGAAGAAAGCAAATCTTACTTTGACCTTCTGATGGTTCCGGCATTAACCGGCGAAGAAATGAATGTAAAAGAATACAACGAACTTCTCGCTTCGGTTTATGGTCCTGAACTTGCAGACGAAGTTACAAACGGTATTTTACAGATTGAATTAAAAAGCCCGGACGGCAAAAAAAGCGTCAAGGACAGCATCACTCTGGGCCAGCTTTTGACAAGTTCAACCACAAAATCATGGTCAGTAAAATGGTAAGGGGCAAAAAATGGACAGCGAAACAGAAAACAGATTCATCAATCTTGAAACAAAAATTGCCTTTATGGACGATTTTATCCAGAAACTGCAGGAAGAAGTCGTAAAGCAAAATAATCTTATCGAGGTTTTGCGCGCCGAAAACAAAGTTCTGAGCGGCCGTATCCAGGACCTCTCAGAAAATATTGATATTCCTAACCGGCGCCCGCCTCATTATTGATTTTTTAATCAAACTGCACAACAATATCAGTAAATATGAAAACTTCCACACAAATTAAAGCTCAGACCAAAAGTGATTTTGGTAAAGAAAAGATAGAAATTCTCTACGAAGATGAATACATCTGCGTTATCAATAAACCGAGCGGACTCCTTTCAGTTCCGTATCCGGGAAGCCGTGCCCGTACTGCACAGGCCGTCCTCGAAGAAATAATGCGCAAAAACGGAACCTGCAACAAAAAACACAGACCTTTTGTTGTTCACCGCCTGGACCGCGACACTTCCGGCGTAATGATGTTTGCCCTTACTGAAGAAGCCCAAAAAAAGATAATGGACAGCTGGCACCAGATGGTAAGCGAACGCCTTTACCACGCAGTTGCAGAAAACCCTAAAAACAAGGCCCTCTTTCTGCCTGCCGAAGGTCTTATCGATGATGAACTTGCATTCAACTCGCACAACATGGGATTTGTTCCAAAAGAAGGTGCAGTTCCAAAACACAAGGGCGAAAAGGATTCAATTTACGAAAAACACATCCAGATGACTTCTGACGGAAGAAAGTTTAAAACGGTTACTGCCCGCACAAACTACAAAATAATTGAACAGGGCCCGACACACACTCTTTTTGAACTTTCACTTGATACAGGCAAAAAAAATCAGATTCGTGCCCATCTGGCGTCAAAAGGATATCCGCTTGCCGGAGACGAAAATTACCGCGCACGTACTGACCATTTTGGAAGACTCTGTCTCCACGCCCGCACTCTTGAATTTACCCATCCGTACACAAAAAAGGTTTTAAAATTCGAAGTCCCGGAACCTGACAGCTGGCTGCAGTATGTAAAAGACGGTGATAAAAATCCTAAAACTCCGGTCTGGATTGCAGAATTGAATAATTATTTTGATTCAAATGACCAGCACTTTCATAAAAAAGGTGGCGACGGCGGACTCAAACTTGGCACAAGACCTCTTACCACCAGGCAAAAGGCCCACATGGACTTTATCGAACAGGGCAAAAAGAGAAAGTAAATTTTGTCATCTGGAGCGGAATCCGGAAAACCGGCCTACTCCAGCTGGCCGACTGCCTCGATGAGCGATGTCGGTGTAAGCGAAAAGTCATTTTTAAAGCAGTGGCTTGCAAACGCATGGGCAAGCGAGCCGCTGATTGCAGCTTCTATCGTTGAATATCCCTGAACTAAAAGCGCTGTAATCATTCCACTCAAAACATCGCCGCTTCCTGCCTTTGCAAGAGACGGACGTCCAAAGCGGTTGATGTACAATTTAAATCCCTTTTCGGCATTGTAAACACCAATCATCGGATTTGAGCCTTTTACGAGCAGAACTGCTCCCGGGAAAGCCCTGCAGAATTTTTCGATTAATTCGGCACGTTTGTTTACACAGTCTTCGACAGAATATGAACCAAGTCCGCAGACAGAAAGCAGGGAAGAAAATTCCTTCGGATGCGGAGTCAAAACGCAGCCTTCTCCGCGCTCAGACAGGAACACCTTAATCTGCGGAGAGTAACAGAGGTCAGCGTCCAGAACACAGCTCACGTTTTTGTGCTTTCTCAAATAGTCAAAATAGTATTTTGCTTCGCGCTCGTTGTGGCCGAGACCCATTCCAGCGGCTACGCAGTCTACGCGCTCCCCGAATTCAAATGCAGTTAAAATTTCTACAGACAAATCAATCAGGTCAGCCTTAGAAAAACTGAGTTCCGGGCGAATGAGGGTTACAAGTCCTGCTCCAAATTTAAGACAGGCGCGGGCCGCAATACAACCGGCACCTACCTTTTCGCCGCTGGCAATCCAGGCGTATCCGAAAGAACCCTTGTTTACAAAGTTTTTGCGTCTGAACGGCAGAACCATGTCCTCTTTTTCTAGGAGGTATGCGGATTCAAGATTTTCTTTATTTGAATTTTCAAAGAGGCTCCGGCTGATACCAAGATTTGCACAGACAACTTCGCCGGTAAAGTCTTTTGCCTTGTCACTGTAAAGGCACATTTTAAGGGCGCCCATTGTAACGGTCAAATCTGCGGCAAAAGTGTAATCACAGACAGTTCCGTCCTGGCGCAAACCTGTCGGAACATCGCAGGCAATCCGATAACAGCTGCTTGCGTTTACATCGGTTAATGTAGAAATTATCTGTTCAGCGCCGTCGCCTTCAAGTTCGCCGCGAAATCCCGAACCAAAAATACAGTCAACTACAATCGCGCCGTTTTTGAGGTCGCCGATCGGAAACTTTTTAACATCATTCAGCGGAACTCCGCACTTTTCTGCGCGTTCTGCCTGAGTGATACAGCACTGGGATTTTGGCTCGTAACATTTGTATAACTTTACTTCGTAATCAAGTCTGATCCGGCGTGCTAAGGCATAACCATCGGCACCGTTGTTTCCGCCGCCGCACAGGATAATGATTTTTGAACCGGTATCTGCGTGCTCCCTCACATGACATTCAAGAGCACTTGCAGCGTTTTCCATCATTATTTCTTCTGTAAGGCCATAGGCAAAACAACAGGAAGAATCGAGTTTTCGTGTATCTAAAAATAATTTCTGCATGGCTTACCTCTAAGAAAATTATACCACGGATTTAAAGAATTTAAAGAAATCATTTTTTATACGGGCGGCGCTATATGGGGAAAAGGTTACTTTGCAAGAAAAGTTTCAGTTTTCTTATTTTATAACTTCTTTTATCGCAGCATTTATATCTGTCTTTATTTGCGGGCGCAGCTTTTTTAGAATCGTATCTGTTATTTTATCAACAAAACCGTCTTCATAATTTGAAAGAATATTTTGTGGACTTGCATTTTCATCAAAAAGTTTTGACGGACTTATTTTTAAAACATTTGCAATTAAATCAATCACATCCGGCTGTGGAAAAAAGATGCCCTGTTCAACGCTGTTTATGTAGCCTAATCCCATATCTATTTCGACCGTAAGTTGATTTTGGGTTAACCCGCTTTTCTTTCTAAAATATTTTAAATTTTTTATAAAAGTTTCTTTTACGCCCATACATAGAGTATGGAACTATAACTGTTTTTAAAAACTGATAATTTAACTGTAAAGTAAAATTTTATTGTTGAATTTATGATAATTTAACCTTATTATATAAGAGTAATAATCATTATTTTGTATAAATATTCTTGAAATAATGATAAAAAACCTGTAATTAACGAGGATAAAGAATGAAAAGGAATCTTATAATATTAATACTATACACACTTCTTCTATCTTTTTTTGTTGGTTGTGCTTCTACTCCAGAAGGATTGGGGGATGGTTCTGAATCAGGATATTTATTTTATAATGCAAAACTGCCTGACGGGACTATTCTTAATATGACGTTATTAAAAGATCAAAACGATTATCAAAACTATTTAAAATCTACGGGAAATGAGTATGGTAAATGGTATATGAAGCATACACTATCAATAGGTCAAATATTTAAACTAAATAGTAAAAATCTGACAATTGAAGAAAATGATATCTTTGTTAAGCAATATGATTTTAATAAGTGTGGAGAACTAGCTAATACTATGTTTCAAAAAGGTTTACCACTTGCTATTGCAATAGTAAACATTGGAAGCGAACGAAGACAATATATGGTTTCTTTCACAATTGATAAAACCTGGCAGACTGCTCGTTATTCAAAAATAGATTTGATTGATAGGTCTACATATATGGGTAAACAAGCGGAAAATAAGTCAACTCATTCGACACAATCTTATTCGACATCAAAATCGCAATCTCCATGGCTTTGGCATGGTGGGGATATAGGAGCTAGAACAAATAGTTCTTTTGGATCGACAGAAATTAAAAAAGGCTTTGCATATCGAATAGTTTATAATGATGGATACTATTGTTACTGCATAGACAAAAATAAAAACTGGTATTTAAGAAATTCAAGCGGTGCACTTATTTTAATTAATACATATGACGTTCCTGAAAAAGTGCGGGCATTAGAAGAATAAAACTAAAGGAGATGATTTTATGGAACAAAAAGATCTCACAAATATTCTTGTAAAGATTAGTAATAAATCAGAAACGGAAAAATTAGAAAATTTCAAAATTATATTGGAATTTTTATTTAAGAATTCGGATGAAAAACTTAGAGAACAAATTCGTACTGAATTTAACCGCCTTTCAGAAGAAATTCTTTCTGAAAATAAATCTAAAATATAAAGAAAATAGAATATGAATTCAGTAATAATAAATGGTCAACATTATAATCTCGTGCCAAATTTACAGGATTTTGTAAAATATACGATTCAAAGATTACTTGAAACAAATTCTCTTTCTGCTTTTGAAGTGAGAAATCTTCAAGATAAAAATTACTGTAAAAAAATATTTAATCTGAATTTTCCACTTTTATCAAAAGATAGAATGGCATACTCAACTGATAAAAGTCATCCACGATATTACGCAAGAGAATCATTTTTTGTAAATGGATTTTTTCTTTGCAATCATTGGTTTGATAATAAAAAATGTTTTTCTAAATGGCTAGAATCACTTTCACATTAATTTATACATTAATATCCAAAATTAACTAATAAAGAAATAAGGTTTGATATATGAAAAAGAAAATTACACTTTTACTACTTTTTTGTACTGCCTATCTTGCTTTTGGTTCAGATTTAATTTCAATACACTGTGACTTTATGTGCAAGATAACAGAGAAAGAATTTAATGAATTAAATTTAGATATTGGAAGAAAATCCGCTATTCAAACAATCCAAAATTCTGGATTACGTTATGATTATATTGAAACTTTTAAATTAACAAAGGAACAACATCAAAAAATACAATTAGCTTTATCCAAATACAATCTAGAAAGCGGTGAACTGTATATACTTCAACTTCCTGAAGTGACTCCTGGTGTTGTGGTATTTACCTCTGTTTTTATATGGATAGATAAAGTTTATAATAATTTGAAAACCTTTGAGTACAAGAACAGAAATATTATAAAAATTATATGTTTTTATCCTTAATACTGCAGAAAGTATATAAAAAAATAATAATTTGCTAGAATGTTTCATCACTGAGAAAAAAATCTTAAAAAATCGGTAGGAAGTATTATATGAAAAAAAATATATCAGTTTTTTTTATTTCTTTTTTTATTTTTCCATTTTTATTATTTTCGGATGGTTTTCCTAATACGGCAGGTATTAGTTTTGAAAGATCTGGTAGCGGTTTTGAGCTTTCCCAAAAAATCGGAGATAAAGTTTATAAAACAGTAACTATAAATGGACAAAATTTTTCAAAATGGCTTATCTTTTACTCTGTGTCAGAATATGACTCCAGCGGAAATGAAGTGTTTTATGAAAGCCCAGAAATATCTATCAATTATGAATATGATAAGAATAATCATCTGATACATTCGAAGTCTGCTAATGGTTTTGAAACATGGTATGATTATGACTCAAAAGGTAATAAAGTTCATTCAAAGGATACAAATAATAAGGAATTATGGTATAAATACGACTCTAAAGGCAACAATGTTTATGTAAAAAGTACGGCTGGTTCTGGTTATGAAATTTTTTATGAATATGATGACTTTGGAAATATAATCCGTAAAAAGACAAAAGATTCTGAAACCTGGTATGAATATGATCAAAATAGATATATGATTCATTCTAACGGCACAAAAGAAAATGAAATATGGAATAAATATGATACTCATGGAAATATTATTTATTCTAAAATAAAAAACAGAAATACTGGAAAACTAACTGAAAGTCATTTTTCGTATGAATATGATAATATGGGGAATGTAATTTATAATTCAGGTATGTTTAATAACTGGTGGTATGAATATGAGTTCTCTAGTGATGGAAAGATAGCTAAAAAATACACTTATAAGAATTTTTAATTATTATATCTAATAATAAACAATCTTTTACAGCCATAACATGAACTTACAGATGTTATGTGTTATTTTCTTTTTCCAGCTAAATCGTATACTTCGTTATCAGCTCTAGCAGAAATTACAAGGATATACATTTCATGATTTTCTTTATCTTCTACAAGTTTATAAACAACTCTGATTCCAATATCACGGTATTTTATTTTCAAAAGACCTGTTAAATCATTTACACCTTTGTTTCCTAATGGCTTTCCATAGCCTCCTTCTGTTTGAGGTTTTGGATTTGCAGATACTTTTATAATTCCTTTTAAAACAATTTTCCGTATAGACCCATCAAGTTTTGCAAGTTCTTCTTTTGCAAGCGGATGATACTTTATTTCCCAAGCCATCTCTTACTCCAGATTCACTTCTACATCGTCTAAGTCTGATGGTTCAAGACCAAATTCTTTCATAACATCATTATTCGGAATATATTCAACCTTTTTTGACAAACGTTTTTCAGCTTCTGCGGAAAGTATCGCATCTTCATACTCATCCATCATTCGTTGATAATTTTGAGGACTCAACAAAACGCATTCAGGAACATTATTTTTTACGACAATTTTTGTTCCGAATTTCTTTACCTCAGAAAAAATCTTGTTTGCCTGACCTTTATTGAACTGGCTTATAGGGATAATTGAATCTAATAAATTTACAGTATTCATGGCATTCATATTTGAGCCTCCTATGTATTACAATATACATAACAATTTATTTATTGTCAAATTTATTGTTAAAATTATTGTAAGGTTGTTAGGCGGCTATATACCTTAGAAAAAGCTCTGTTTTCACCTACGGCAATGGGAATTATTATATAGCTAAAAAAGTAAATTGCATTACCAACTTTTTCGCCCCATTCTTTCTCCTTCGGAAGTGCCCGAAGTAGCAGGCGTCCACATAACATGTTAAATCACTTTTTTATCGAGCCACTTGTTGCGGCAGAACCGTCCGAAGAACAGGGAGCCCCGGAAAACCCAGTCGATATACATACCAATCCAGACACCATAGAGGGCAAGATGAGTGTTCTGAGGATTTTTGTAAAGAATATAACTTGAAATCAAATAACTGAATAATACGCGGAACACCCACATGCTGATGTTGCTTACAATCATTGTGTATTTAGCATCGCCTGACGCACGGAGAATGTTCGGCAGTGTAAAAGACATCGGCCAGAAGAAGATGTTTGCAATCATACATGTGCGGATAACGTTTGCGGCAAGATTGCGTGCTTCGTCCGACAGGTTGAATGCCCGTACCAGAAGCGGTGCCAGGATAAAAATCGTTGTTGCGGTAATAAACATGCCGATGTATGCCTGGCCAAGGAGTTTTTTGCCGTAATGTTTTGCCTGTACCTTTTCTCCGGCTCCGATGCACTGACCGATAACCGTAACACTTGCAAGACCGATGGCCTGCGCCGGAATGTTTGAAAAACTTGCGATTGTATTGGAAATTGCGTTTGCAGAAATTGCGGCAAGTCCAAAGCCCGACATAAATGAATAAACGAGGATTTTTCCAATATGAAATACAGAGTTTTCAATTCCGCTCGGAACGGCAATTTTTAAGATGCGGCCAATCATGCCAAAGCGGATTTGAACCTTATATAGTTTTTCGAGGTAAATCTGTTTGCCGCTGTTTGGATTCAACACATGAATCATTACAACGGCTGCCACGAACCGGCTTACCATCGTAGAAATTCCAGCTCCACGAACACCGATTTTTGCTCCATAAATCAAAATTGCGTTACCGGCAATATTTGTCAGGTTCATCATCAGGCTCACTTTGAGACTTGTCTTACTGTCACCCATTGAACGGCAGAGGGCTGCACAGCTGCTGTAAATTGCAAGGAAAGGAAAGCTTAGCAAAACCCACACAAAGTACTCGAGGGCGTTTTGCATGACAGAAATATCCGTGCGTCCGTAAATCATATTTAATAACTGGCGGCGCAGCGGAAGACAAACAGCGATAATTACAAGACCTGCAAAAGTAGAAATATAAATCAACTGGCGGGCAGCGTCGCGTGCACTTTCAGGTTCTTTGTGCCCGATGTACTGACTTGCTACAACAGCACCACCGGTCGCAAACGCCGCAAACAGCTGAATCATAAGCTGGGCAAGCTGGTCAATCAGGGAAACACCGCTGACACCTGCTTCTCCGATGGAAGAAACCATTACAGTGTCGCAGGCACCAATCGTCATGGCAAGGAACTGCTCGGCAACGAGAGGCCAGATGAGTCGTGTTAAATCTTTTCTTTTAAATAGCTTATCCAAATAAAACCCGCTTCTAATTAAAGCCCGCTTGCCTTAGGGTTAGTTTTGTCTGACAAAACAGTAACATCAACGCGGTTAAACGGAATATTGATTCCGGCTTCGTTGAATGCGCGTACGGCTTCAAGACAAACCTGGCTCTTCATATCAAAAAAGTCTGTTCGCAAGCCCCAGACGATAAGATTCATACCGATTGAACTGTCAGCGAGCGTTGTAAGCATTGCTTTTGGTTTGTAATCGGCCTTGTCTTTAATAACGAAGCTGCATTTTTCAGGAACTTTGGAAAGCACTTCGAGAGCCTTTTCCAGATTGCTTGAATAGTCGATGCCTACTTCAAAAACGTAGCGGCGGTATTTGAATGAAGAATAATTCTTAAGTTTTGTGTTGATTATTGAAGAACTCGGGATGCGGATGAGCTGGTTATCAACCGTGTGAATTTTGATTGAAAGAAGACCAACCTTATCTACAGTTCCCGAAACTCCGTCAACTTCGATAAAGTCACCGATTTTCATAGTCTTTTCAGTTACGATGAAAACGCCTGAAATAAGGTTGCTTACAGTCGTCTGGGCGGCAAAACCAACGGCAACTCCGGCAATTCCCATGGCTCCCCAGATGGCACCGAGGTTAATTCCAAAAAGCCCCAGGATATACATTATGATAAGTACATAAAAACAGTAACTTACGATTTTAGTAACGGTTTTAACTGCAGAAGAATCCAGTTTTTTAGCAACGCCTTTTATTATAACCATGCGGAGAAGGCGGTACACACCCCAGAAAATAAGCAGTGCAATTACACCAGTTGCAAATTTTACAATATGCTCCGGTTCCTTGACGTAGTTGATAATCTCGTTCACATGAAAAAAATTCTGCATCTGATTTACAGTTTCGCTTGCAACGTTCATTGCGCCTTCAGTCATTTCGTTCATTTTATTACTCCTTTCGCCTCATTTTATCACGAGAAAAAAATATATAATAGAGCAAATACGCATTTATAATTCACTTGATTTTCCGATTTAATTGTTTATAATAAAACAGTAGATTACTACTTCACTTTTATTACACAGGAGGCAAATATGTTTTTTGATTATCTCTTAAAAATTTATGGTACTAATGAACCAATTTTTGTCTCTGACATTACATATGATGGAATGACGCAGAATAATATCCGCCAGCAGATTATGAACTATGCTGCAAGCGGTAAACTTAAACGTTATGACACGGGAATCTACTATATTCCGAAAGACAGCATTTTTAAAACGGCAGCATCATTGTCGCAAAATTCTGTAATAGAGAAAAAATATCTTTATTCAGGAACGGAGCGCTGCGGTTATATTAGCGGAATCAATTTTGCAAATAGAATCGGAATTACAACTCAGGTTCCTGCAAGCTGCGAAGTCGTTACAAATAAAGCCTCAAAGGATTACAGGGAAGCAACTCTTGCTTCAGAAAAAATCATAATCAGAAAACCTCGAGTAATGATTAATGAATCAAACTACAAATCCTTGCAGTTTCTGGATCTCTTAAAAGACTTAGATTTGTATTCAGAACTTGAAGGAAAAGAATTGAACAATAAAATCAAAACATACATGGAAAAGTCAGGATTACAGTTTCAGCAGCTGGAACAATACCTTTCACTATATCCCGACAAGATTTTTCGCAATATGTATAAGGTAGGAGTACTCAATGGAATTTCTGCATAACGATAAAGAAACATTTTCTCAGGCAATAAATCTTGTAACAAACAAAAATGCTATCAGACCTGAAATTGTCGAAAAAGACTATTACGTCACTATGATACTCAGACTTCTTTCAGAGAGGCTTCCATTTATTGTTTTTAAAGGTGGAACTTCACTTTCAAAGTGTCATAAAGCTATAAAACGATTTTCGGAAGATATCGACATAACGATTGATACTGCAATTTCCCAGGGGCAAAAGAAAAAAGTAAAAGAAGCAATTGAAGAAGTCAGTGCAATATTAGGATTGTCGATTCCGAATATCGATAAGACTCGAAGCCGTCGTGATTACAACCGCTATGAAATTGAATACAATCCTATTGATGAACTGGATGATGTTGCAGTTCTGCCGACTGTCATTCTTGAAACTTCTTACACTGCAATTTCATTTCCTGTATCAGAACTTCCAGTTCATAATTACATCGGAGATATGATGGTTGAAGAGGCACCAGATTACATTGAAAAATATTCTCTTTCACCATTCACAATGAAAGTTCAGGATATAAGCAGAACTCTTGCAGATAAAGTCTTTGCAATTTGTGATTATTATTTGCAAAATAAAACAGAAAAACATTCACGACACCTATACGATATATATAAACTACTTCCACTTGTTCCTCAGGATGATTCTTTTAAGAAACTCGTAAAAGAAGTTCGCCAAGTACGGGAGCTTTCTCCGGTTTGTCATTCTGCAAAGCCAGATGTAGATGTTGTTGAATTGTTAAAAAAGATTATTTCTGAAAATATTTACAAATCAGACTATGAAAACATAACAGAAAACCTTCTGGAAGAAGATTTAAATTACGAAACTGTAATATCAGCCTTAAAACAGATTGCTGTAAACGGGATGTTTGCTAACTGATAATAACATCGAAACTGCATCACCTTCCTTTTCGGAAGGTTGGGTAATCTTGTAATCCAGCCCAATCACTGTATTTTTTCTGTAAGTTTTTCGTACAACTTAAAAAGCTCGGCAACACACTCAGATTCTGTCATTTTGGTGCTGAATCCGTAGGCTGCCATTACGGCACGGTCGTTTGCCTGGTGAGCTTTGCGGAGTTCTGGCGGCATTACTGTTTCATCATAAAGATCAGCGAGAGAAGAGTCCGGGTATTTTGCACGTGCATCAAGAATTGCTTGTGCGGTTTTCTCAATTTTAGACTTTTGTTCGTCTTTTGCATCGCACCAAGGAAAACTATTATAAACAATAGTATTTGAATAACTGTATCGCATTTCAAGTCGACCCGCTACAGCTCTCATCCAGTCATTATGAACGTTTGACGTTAAAACGCCAAATTCATAAAGACCAACGTCTTCAATTACATAAACTTTATCACCAACAATTATATCTGGAGTAAGAAATCCAATTGGTATATAACGTCTTTGTTCAGAAGAAACCTTCGGAAAAGCTATAAAATTTTTCTTTGGTTGTGCAAGTTGAGCAAAAAGCGAAGCCGAATCTGCTAATTTTTGAGTTTCCTTTGCAGAACTTTCAAGACGACACTGTTTTACTTTTTCTATTCTTTCTAAAAGCAAAGGACATTTTCTTAGTTCTGAAGGATTTGCACCTACTAGCCAAAAGCAATAGCGGGGAATATTGTTTATAAATTCACGCCCCATCATATAACGATGAATCCATTGCTTTCCTAAAGGTTCTTTCCTTATGTATTCCTGATACTCCTCTTCAGATAAGATTAAATTACCACCATCACGAGCCATTACTCCCATATGCATTGGTGACATTTTTGAAATTTGTTCTTTTGTTCCCGTAATGAAAACATTATCAGCATCTGTAAGATACCCATTAATGTTTTTTGCGTAAATATATTGTTGTTCATTGAGGAATATGATTTTCTTTTTTTTGTTATCAAAAGCACTAAAACCTATAATAACGCAATGAACATGAGCCTTTATATTTGCTTCACTATCCCATTGAAATGTTCTGTATGCAAAATTGAATTGAATATTATATTTTTCAAATAAAGGTTTCCAAATCAAAGCAACTTGCTGACCTTGCGAAATAGAATTTGTTGAAACAAAAGCACATTGAATTTCTGTATTTTGAATGTATTTGGCAGCTTTTGCATACCACCCAGAAACATAATCAATTTCACCGACTTTTTCACATTCCGGAAAGACAAGTTCTACATCTTCTCGTTTAGAACCCTTCATCCACATTGCACCCACAAACGGCGGATTTCCCAAAATATAATTCAGTTCATTCTTAGGAACAACGCTCTCCCAATCAACTCGAAGGGCGTTTCCTTCAATAATGTTTGCGTAAGTATGCAAAGGAAGGAACTTCAAGTCTTTCTCGATTATTTTTGCAGTTTCTTTCATCATCTGACTTTCAGCAATCCAGAGAGCCGTCTTTGCAACTACGGCAGCAAAGTCATTTATCTCAATTCCGTAGAACTGCTGAATAGATACTTGAATTAAATCTTCTGCTTTGTACGTAAGAGCAAGTTCACCTTCTCCGATGTTAAGTTCTACTTTGATACATTCATTTCCGAGTTTTCTTAAACTCAAATAGGTTTCTGTAAGAAAGTTTCCAGAACCACAGGCTGGGTCTAGGAATTTTAGGGTGCCGAGGCGTTTATGAAATTCTTTGACCTTTTCAATTCTGGTTGTTGCGTTTTTTATCTGTTTTAATTCTTCAAATTCAGCTTTCAAATCATCAAGAAACAGTGGGTCTATTACCTTGTGGATGTTTTCGATGCTTGTGTAATGCATACCGCCAGAGCGGCGAGTTTCTGGATTGAGAGTTGACTCAAAAATTGCTCCGAAAATTGTCGGACTGATTTCGCTCCAATCGAATTCATTGGAAGCGTGCTTTACAAGAAGTTCTTTAATTTCTTCTGTAAGTGGCGGTATCGTTTTATCCTCTTCCGTGAAAAGTCCGCCATTTACATACGGAAATGCAGCAAGGGATTCTTCGAGATATTCATCACGTTCCTCTTCCTTCTGGTCTAAAACCTGGAAGAGGTCCAGCAGGGCACGGCGAAGGTCTTTTGCTTCAAACTGCTTTAGATAGTCGCCAAAAATGGATTTGTGCCCGAATATTCCGGCATCTTCTGCATAAAGGCAGAACACAATGCGGACACAAAGCATATTAAGGCTTTTTAATGTGGCAGGACTTGGATTGTCGGCATCTTTATACTGTTTAAGAATTGCGTCGTAAATCTCACCGATAATGTCACCGGCTTTTTTTGAGATTTCAAGTTCTTTTTTAAGATGTACACTTCCAGTATCCGTTAAAAATGAAAGGCGGTAGTATTCTTTCTCAAGGTTTTCGAGAAGTATTTCTTCCGGCTCTCCGTTCGGATTTTCCATATCGTAAACAAGGAATGATTTAAAATTGCTTGTAACAACCCATCGGGGATGTTGTGACAATGGAAGGCCAGAGATATATTTTCGGGCTTGTTGGAAAGGATTCAACAAAGTGCCGTCTGACTGGCGGATTGGTTCGCGAAGGTCTTTGTCGATGCTTTTCTGTTCAATCATTACTTTTGTGGACGGAATGTAAATGTCTATAAAATTAGTGATTGTCTTGTCTGTGAACTTTTCTTTTATCTGGTTTTCAAAGTATACAAAATTTGCAAAGTCTTTAATTCCAAAAACATTGCAGAGTAAATCCAGCCAGAATTTCTGACTTTCGCCTTTTTCATAACCTTTATCTTTCCAGTCTTCACTAAATTTCTTTGCAGCCTTTGATTGTTCCGTTTGTGTCATAAGAAAAATATAGCATAAAAAAGATAGTTCTTTAAATGGCGTTAAGGGGAGTTACGGGTAACAATTATCTGTTCTATTTCGCAAAGAGTTAACGATAAACCAATGGGTAATCGTCGGGGTTTTCCAGACTATCCAGTTCTATATCTGCATCAAGTTCTTCCCAATGCAAATTTCCAGAAAAATCAGTTGTAACGACAGCAATTTGTTTGATGCTGGCATTTTCAAAAACCGGATAGTCTTTATAGCTGATAAAGTATTCTTTGTCATTTGTTAAGATCCAGATTCCAAAAGGAGAAATATTTGTACCCTCTGTTTTAGTTGCAACTAAAGTGCTTGTTCCAGTCTGCATTTATTTCCTCCTTTCATTCCCCGTACAATCTGAGTTCAGGGTAAAAGCCCTGTATAAACTTAAAATGCTTATCATTCGTCCAGAGAGGTATATCATATTTTATGGCCGTAAACGCGATTATTGCATCTGCCAGTGGAAGGATGTAACCATGTGAACGCATTGTCTGAAGCATAAAACCAACCCCATCCCAGTCATATTCATCGCCTGGCAGAGTATCAAAAGTGTTTAATGCTTCGAGCAGACTATCAGTCTCTTTATCATTTCGGGCACCCTGCAGCAGTTCTGTCCGTATAACACCACAAACTGCAATATCCATTGAATCTATTTTTTCTGAAAGTTCCGAATTTCTTGAGCGAAAATATTCAATTATAATATTTGAATCTGCAAGAATCATAATACACTGATTCTCCTTAATTCATTCACAGCTTCTTCATCAATATTTATCTGGCCTATACGGTTCATTACTTCAACACGGTCTTTGCTGTGAGGCAATACAGGTTTAACATTTTTACGGATTTTTTTTATGAACTCCTGGCGGCGCTCTTCTTCTTCCTTAGATTGAGTCATTCTGACTGTCATGTCAGCAAGCTTCATCAGGCGGTCATATTCTTCTACCGTAATCATCACACATTCAGGAGCATTATTTTTAATGATAACCCTTACTCCTTCCTGTTTTACTTCTTCAATTATCTTGCCTGCTTCGCCTTTATTAAATCTTGAAACCGGAACAAAGGCATGTATCATTTTAGATGCTGTATTCATATCGTAATCTGGAATTCCCATAACAGTCTCCATGATGATAAAAATATCGACAAATACTTCATATAAATATAATGATAAATCATCTGTTTTTGTCTGTCAAATCAACAGATTTCAATTCCTCTTACACAAATCACTTATCACACATTCTTCGCATTTCGGGCTGCGTGCTGTGCAGACGTAACGGCCATGCAGAATAAGCCAGTGATGCGCGTGTTCCATATATTTGTCCGGGATGCGCTTTAAAAGTGACTGTTCAACTTTTTCCGGCGTGTCGCCTTCGGCAAGGCCGATTTTAGGGCAGATGCGCAGAAGATGTGTGTCCACCGGCATTGTGTGTTCGCCCCAGATAACGTTTAAGACAACATTTGCTGTTTTGCGGCCTACGCCCGGCAGGCTCATTAATTCTTCCCTGGAGCGGGGAACTTTTCCGTCAAAATCAGAAATCAGCTTTTCGCACAGGCCCATGACATGGCGTGCCTTGGAACGATACAGACCAATGGACTTGATATATTCAATAAGTCCCTCTTCCCCCAGGGCAAGAATTTTTTGCGGCGTGTCCGCAACCTGATACAATTTTCTTGTGGCAATATTTACGGATTTGTCCGTGGCCTGGGCTGACAAAACAACAGCAACCAGCAGCGTAAAAGGTGAGAAATATTCAAGTTCTGATTTTGGGCTTGGATTTAACTGAGCAAATCTGTCAAAAACCTGTTCAATTTCTGTCCCGGAAAGAAGTTTTGGCATCCGTGATTGTCTCCCCCGATATTTTCTACTATACTT
>JAEEGH010014878.1_pt1 | contig 16992 bp, 13 predicted proteins | sample 9134181 | NCBI WGS metagenome assembly JAEEGH01 (sample SAMN16246544, study PRJNA631951) | gut metagenome | biome: gut microbiome; feature: rumen; material: DP-attached | host: Bos | place: Iran: Karaj | collected 2018-10
AGCAGAAAGATCATCTCCGCCCCCATGGGCAGGAACACCAGCTTGCGGGAGGAGACGACCGTGGAAAGGATGTCGCTGGACAGTAGCCCCTGGTGATGGTACGCCAGGGCCAGGAAGTAGGCGGGTATGAGGACGGACACCGCCGCCCCAAAGAGCCGCACGAACCGGATGATGGACCCGGCGGGCCGCCGAAGGTAGCTGTCCTCGGCGGTGAGCAGCAGCCCCGACAGGGTCACGGGCAGGATCAGGACCTGGGGGCTGCCCTCCACCAGGATCACCACCTTCCCCGCCATGATCGCGGCGGCTGCCCGGTCCGGCCGCTCCGTCAGCAGGGTCTGGGGCACCGGGGACCAGGGCCGATCCTCGATGCGCTGGCCCAACGTCCCGGCGGACAGCAGCAGGTCCGTCTTCACCCCGTCGAGACGCTTCTTCACCTCCAGGAGCAGCCCCTCGTTGCATACCCCGTCCAGGTAGCAAAGGGCCAGCTTCACGTTGTTCTTGCTGCCGATATCCCGAAATTCGCACACGAAGTCCGCCCGCCGGACGATGCGCCTCAAAAGGGTGATGCTGATGCGAAGGTTCTCGTGGAAGGCTTCCCGGGGACCCACCACCGTGCTCTCGTTCTGGGCGGTGCCCACGCCCCGGCAGGCGTAGCCCCGGGTGTCCAGGAGGACGGCTTCCCGTTCCCCCTCCAGCAGCACCGCCGTGCGCCCCTCCAGGATGGCCTGCTCCACCTGGGCCCAGCGGTCCGTCTTCTCCGCCTCCTGAAGGGAGAAGACAGCCTCCAGGGCGTAGTCCGCCAGCCCTTTGCCGCTCGGGGGCAGGGGGTGCTCCATGGCCTGCTTCAGGATGAAGTCGCTGATCCCGGCCCCGTCGGCCATGCCGTTGAGGAACACGGCGAGGGCGTTCACGGACCCGCAGAAGCGGAAATCCCGCAGGATGAGGTCCGTATTTACCTCCGCCGAGAAGGCCGTCTTAAGCCGCCGCCGGCTCTCCCGCAGGCCTTTGGGCACGGTTCGCCCGTCGGGCGTTTCGGGAACAGGCGACCGTTTTCGCCCATGAAAAAAGGACGGTTCGCCCGACTCCGCTTCCAGGAGCTCGAATCGTCCGTCCGGTTCGTCAAAGCGCAGCGCGCGCCCGATGGTTTCCAAAGCTTTCATGGGGAAAGGATAGACAACAGAGTTCGCCCCTATTCAGACAAAACCGTAATGCCACCTCATCCCCCGCAAGCGGGCCCCCTTCCCCTCCAGGGGAAGGCATCTATCGCAACAGCAAAAAGGCGTGGACCTGGTCCGTTTCCTCCTCGCTGAGGACCACGACGCGCTCCTCCCCGGCCCGTCCAAAAGCAGCCTTGATCCGCTGGCCCGGCCGTATCTCCCGGCGGTAGACCAGCGTCACGTCGTGGAAGCGGTCCATGTCCTCGTCCTCGGGCAGGGCCTCGTTGAACAGGTCCATGTAAGCGGTGTTGTGGACGTGGTCGTTGCAGTCGATCATGGCCCGGTTCACCTGGACCAACACGGTGCGCTCCGGGGTGAAGGCGGGGGCCTCCCGGGGGAAGGCGTAGCCGGGGAAGGTCTGATGATCCTGCTCCAGGCCGTAGGGCTCCACGATCTCGGGGGTCATGCGCAGGACCCGGGTGTTGTGCTCGTCCAGCACCAGCCAGGAGGAGGTGGCTTTGGCCGCCGCCTGCCCCTGCTGGTCGTGCAGTACAAAGTCACGGGTGGTCTGGAGCCGCCCGTAGCCGCTGGCCCAGGTAGTCCCGTGGACCGTCTCGCATAGCAGCGGCCGATGGTCCACGACCAGCCGCCAGCCCACCACCATCCAGGAAAGATGGCACTTCTCCCGGTCCATGAGTCCCTGGCCGATCCTGGTCCCATGGATGCACGCCAGGTTGGTCAGCATGATCAAAAAGCCCTTGTTGGAGAGCACGAAGCCCTTGCCCGTGTCCTCCAGCCGGACCAGAAAATCCTGTTTGACTTGCATGTTTATTCTCCTTATGCGGAACTTTATTCAGTCGTCAATAGCCGCGGCGCTTCAGGTCCATCACTATGGACACATACACCTCGCAGATATCCCTGACCCCCTCCCCCGGCCGATCGGGAAAGGGCCGCCGTCTCAGGTCGATGGCGTCCAGGTGGGAGACGCCCCGCCGCCCGCAGCCCCTGAGCACGGTGAAACTCTCCCCCCACTTGGCGGACGCGAGGCTCACCAGCCCGTCGTTCTCCCCCTCGATCTTGTTCAGCACGAAGTTGGCCGTGGACAGGTTGATGTCCGAAAGGGGATGGGCCATGACGCAGCCGAAGCTCTGGTAGAACACCCCCTCCACGTCCGGGTTCTCCCGGTTGAAAGCCTCCATATGCTCCGTGGTGAAGCCCTGGCAAACGGCCAGGAAGTCGGGCTTCCTGTCCCCCACCACCCGGATCCAGTTGTTCACGGCGAAGGCCGCCACATTGAACAGCGCCTTCGGGGCAGCGAACAGTCTGTCGATGGTCTTGGAACCGTGATGGGGCGTGGCAACGGTGGTGACGCTGGCGATCCTGTCCCCGGCGCCCAGGGAGGAGGCCGCCATCCGCGCCTCCAGGCCGCCCTTGCTGTGGGCGATCAGGTTCACCTTGTCAGCGCCGGTCTCCGCCAGGATCTCGTCGATGCGGCGCACGATCTCCCGGGCGTTGGTCTCGGTGCTGGCCCAGCAGTCCTGCAGGCCATAATAGATCTTCGCGCCGCGGCGCTCTAACGCCTTCGGGATGCGCCCCCAATAGACGGGCCATTTCAGATCCCGGAAGCCTGCCCCGTGGATGAGCACGATGGGGTATTTGGTTTTGCAGGAATCGTCCCGCGCCGCGTCCCTCGGTTTCATGGGAGAAAGCATATCATATTTTGACCTGAAGCGCAAGGAAGCAGAAAAAAGCCGCTCCCGAAGGAACGGCTTTTGTTTCCATTCAGATGCGCTTTACCGCTTGTCCTTGATGGCGGCCTGGGCGGCTGCGAGACGAGCGATGGGCACCCGGAAGGGGCTGCAGGACACGTAGGAGAGGCCCACCTTGTGGCAGAACTCCACGGAGGAGGGGTCGCCGCCGTGCTCGCCGCAGATGCCCAGCTTGATGTCGGGGCGGGTCTGACGGCCCAGGTCGGCAGCCATCTTCACCAGCTTGCCCACGCCCTTCTGGTCGAGACGGGCGAAGGGATCAGACTCGTAGATCTTGCGATCGTAGTAGTCCTTCAGGAACTTGCCGGCGTCGTCGCGGCTGAAGCCGAAGGTCATCTGGGTCAGGTCGTTGGTGCCGAAGGAGAAGAACTCGGCCTCCTGGGCGATCTCGTCGGCGGTCAGGGCCGCACGGGGGATCTCGATCATGGTGCCCACGTGGTACTTGATGTTCTCACCGCGCTCCTCCATGACCTTGGCGGCGGTCTCCACCACGATCTTCTTCACGAAGGCCAGCTCCTTGACCTCGCCCACCAGGGGGATCATGATTTCGGGGATGATGTCCATGCCGGTCTCACGCCGCACGTTGAGGGCGGCCTCGATGACCGCGCGGGTCTGCATCTCGGCGATCTCGGGATAGGACACAGCCAGACGGCAGCCACGATGGCCCATCATGGGGTTGAACTCGTGGAGACCTTCCACGGTGGCCTTCAGGGACTCGAAGGTGAGGCCCATCTCCTCGGCCAGGGCGCGGATGTCCTCGTCCGCCGTGGGCAGGAACTCATGCAGCGGGGGATCCAGGAAGCGGATGGTGACCGGGCGGCCTTCCATGGCCTTGTAGATGCCCTCGAAGTCGCCGCGCTGCATGGGCAGGAGCTTGTCCAGAGCCTTGCGGCGGGCTTCCTCGGTGGTGGACACGATCATCTCGCGGACGGCGGGGATACGGTCGGCGGCGAAGAACATATGCTCCGTGCGGCACAGGCCGATGCCCTCGGCGCCGAACTTCACGGCCACGGCAGCGTCGTGAGGATTGTCGGCGTTGGTGCGGACCTTCAGGCGGCGGGCAGCGTCGGCCCAGCGCATGAAGCGGGCGAACTCACCGGAGATGGAGGCGTCGGTGGTCTGGATGGCTTCGCCGTAGATGTTGCCGGTGGAGCCGTCCAAGCTGATCCAGTCGCCCTCGTGGTACTCGCGGCCGGCCAGGGTGAACTTCTTGTTCTCCTCGTCCATGACGATCTCGCCGCAGCCGGAGACGCAGCAGGTGCCCATGCCGCGGGCCACCACAGCCGCGTGGCTGGTCATGCCGCCGCGGACGGTCAGGATGCCCTGGGAGTGGTTCATGCCCTCGATGTCCTCGGGGCTGGTCTCGAGCCGGACCAGGACCACCTTATGGCCGGCCTTGGCCCAGTTGGTGGCGTCCTCGGCGTTGAAGACGATCTGGCCGCAGGCGGCGCCGGGAGAGGCGGGCAGGGCGTGGGCCACGGGCTTAGCAGCCTTCAGGGCCGCCGCGTCGAACTGGGGATGGAGCAGGGCGTCCAGCTGCTTGGGGTCCACCATCAGCAGGGCGTCGTCCACGGTGATGAGGCCCTCGTCCACGAGATCGCAGGCGATCTTCAGGGCGGCCTTGGCGGTGCGCTTGCCGTTGCGGGTCTGGAGCATGTAGAGCTTCTTGTTCTCGATGGTGAACTCCATGTCCTGCATGTCGTGATAGTGGGCTTCCAGCTTGCCGCAGATGTCCACGAACTGCTCGTAGGCCTCGGGGATGACCTCCTTGAGCTGGTCGATGGTCTGGGGGGTGCGGACGCCGGCCACCACGTCTTCGCCCTGGGCGTTCATGAGGAACTCGCCGAAGAGGTGCTTTTCGCCGGTGGCGGGGTCACGGGTGAAGGCCACGCCGGTGCCGGAATCGTTGCCGGTGTTGCCGAAGACCATCATCTGCACGTTGACGGCGGTGCCCCAGTCGCCGGGGATGTCGTTCATGCGGCGATAGTAGATGGCGCGGGGGTTGTTCCAGGAACGGAACACGGCCTTGATGGCGCCCAGCAGCTGCTCCTTGGGATCGGAGGGGAAGTCCGCACCGATCTTGGCCTTGTACTCGGCCTTGAACTGCTCGGCCAGCTTCTTGAGGTCGTTGGCGTCCAGCTCGGTGTCCAGCTTCACGCCCTTCTCGGCCTTCATCTCGTCGATGAGCTCCTCGAAGTACTTCTTGCCCACCTCCATGACCACGTCGGAGTACATCTGGATGAACCGACGATAGGAGTCATAGGCGAAGCGGGGGTTGCCGGTCTTGCGGGCGAAGGCTTCCACCACGGTGTCGTTGAGGCCCAGGTTCAGGATGGTGTCCATCATGCCAGGCATGGAAGCGCGGGCGCCGGAACGGACGGAGACCAGCAGCGGGTTGTTCAAGTCGCCGAACTTCTTGCCGCTCATCTGCTGGAGCTTCTCCACGTACTCGTCGATCTCGGCCAGGATCTCGTCGTTGATCCGCTCGCCGTCGTCATAGAACTTGATGCAGGCTTCGGTGGTGATGGTGAAGCCCTGGGGCACGGGCATGCCCAGGTTGGTCATTTCGGCCAGGTTCGCGCCCTTGCCGCCCAAGAGGTTCCGCATGTCCTTGGAGCCTTCGGAAAACAGGTATACGTATTTGTGTGCCAAGTTCTTTTTCCTCCCATAGTAGATTTGGTTTCGGAACGATTTATTATATCAATCCATCGACAGGATTGCAAGGATTTTTCATCCTTTTGGGCTCTCGATGCGAGAAATGATACAAAAAGGGAGATCTGATCTCCCCCTTGCTCAGCAATATCCCATGCCCCGGAGGGCCAACACCCAGAGGAACATGGTGAACAGGGACAGCAGGGACGTGGTGGCCACGATCTCCGCCGCCAGCTCCCCGTCGCCGCCCAGCTCGTAGCTCATGGCCACGGACACCACCGCCGTGGGGGCCGCCGTAGCCGTCATGATGCCCACCAGCGCCGCGTCCCGGAAGCCCAGGAGCACCGCCGCGGGGACCACCAGCAGGGGGGACAGGATCAGCCGCACCGCCGACACGCCCAGGACCAGCTTCTTGTTCTTAGCCATGGACTTGAGGGTCAGGGACGCGCCCACCAGCACCATGGCGAAGGGGGTGGCGGCGCTGCCCAGGGCCTTCATGGGCTTGTCGATATATTCGGGGAAGGTGATCTTTGAAAGGGCGCAGATCGCGCCCAGGGCTGAGGCGATGATGAGGGGGTTCTTGATGATGTTCAGCAAAATCTTGCCCACGTTCACCTTGCCGCCCCGCAGGAGCTCGAAGGTCAACACCGCCAGCAAATTGAACGAGGGGACCACCACGGACACCAGCAGGCTCACGGGGCCCACGTTCTCCGGCCCGCAGAGCTGCTCGGCGTAGGCCATGCCCAGCAGCACGAAGTTGCTCCGGTACATGGCCTGGATGGCCACGGAGGACTGCTCGTAGTTTTTGATGATGCGGGGTACCGTCAGCATGTAGACGGCGAAGAGGAAGAACACGGAGGCGGCCCCGAACAGCAGGAGCTTGCCGCTGTCCGCCCCGGAGAAGTTGGCGTTGCGCACGTTGTTGAACAGGCTGAAGAACAGGAAGGACCGGAACAGGAGGGCGTTCATCTTGGGCAGGTCCTCCGTCTTCAGAATCTTCATCTTCCGAAGCACGGCGCCGGTGGCCATATAGAAATACAGCGGGAAAAGGGCCAGAAAGGTGTTGGTCAGCAACTGCATGGGTCACTCCTGTTCCGTCGCCTGAGGCGGCATGTGCAACGAGGTGAACAAGGCCGCGGCTTTTTCGATGCCGGGCAGGTACAGTTTAGCATAGGGGACGAGATGTGACAAGACTTCTGCGCGAAGTGGCTCCTTCATTCTGACCCGGCCCAGCTGGTCGTCGTCCAGCAGGAGCATCCGCCGCATGGCCTCCAGGGCCGTCTTCCCGATCCGCCGCCCCACGGGGGAGCAGGCCATGCACACCGCCCCGCCCCGATCGGGCAGGAAGCGGATGAGGGGGTCCTCCCGAAGGTCCCGGCCGCAGACGGCGCAGTGGGTGATGGCGGGGCGAAAGCCCGCCAGGGACAGGAAGCGGACCAGGAAGCAAGCCGTCAGGTCCCCGGGATCGTTCTCCCCGTAGGTCAAAAAGGACAGGGTGTGATAGAGCAGGGAGAAGATGGCCTCGCTGCTCTCCTCCGCCTGGACGCCCTCCAGACACAGGGCCGCGCAAAGGGAGGCCGCGGCGAATCGGCCCACGTCCTCCCGCAGGGGGTAGAAGCTTTCCAATACCTCCCCCTGATCGACGATGTACTTGTTCTTGTGATAGAAGAGCTGATACTCCCCGTAGGTGAAGGGCTGGGTGCAGGCCAGCAGCGGCGACGTGGCCTTGCGGCAGTTCCGCGCCTTGGCGTCCACCCGGCCCTGCTCCGCCGTGAACAGGGTGAGAATCCTATCGTTGTCCCGGTAATCCACCGTCCGGATCACCATGCCCCTGAGGGTCAGATCCGCCATGCTCCCTCTCCCGCAGCCGGGCGTACTTGAGATACGCCTCCACCCGGCCGCTTTCGTAAAATGCCTGAAAAGCTTTTCGTTCTTCCGGTGTCATGAGCGCCTCCTTTCAGGAAAAGTATGGCCTGAAAGGAAGCGGGCCTATTCAGCCCTCGTAGCCCAGCTCGTTCAAAACGGACTGCCGGTTGCGCCAGTCGTCCTTGATCTTCACCCAGAGCTGCAGATTCACCTTCACGCCCAGGAGCCACTCCATGTCCTCCCGGGCGGCGGAGCCGATCTTTTTGAGCATGGACCCGCCCCGGCCGATGATGATGCCCTTGTGGCTGTCCCGCTCGCAGAGGATGGTGGCGTAGCAGTCCATGATCTGCCCGTCTGGCCGAAGCTCCATCTTGTCCATGCTGACGCCGATGCCGTGGGGCACCTCGTCCTTGAGGAGTTCCAGGGCCTTTTCCCGGATCATCTCAGCGCAGATCAGCCGCTCCGGCTGATCCGTAACCATGTCTGGGGGATAGTACTGGGGGCCTTCGGTGAGATAGCTGAGGAGCAGGGCCTCCAGCTCTACGAGGCCCGTGCCTTTGAAGGCGGAGATATGGTGGATGTTGGAAAAACCGCCCGCCTGCAGGACTTCCTCCGCCTCGTCGATCTGCAGCTTCGTGGCGATGTCGCACTTGTTGAGGAGCACGATCACGGGGCACTTGGATTGCTTCAGCCGCTCCATGATCTGGCGATCCCGCTCCCCCACCCCCTTGCGGGCGTCCACTAAAAAGAGGATGGCCTCCACGTCGGAGAGACAGTCCCCGGCGGTCTTCTGCATGTACTCCCCCAGCTTGTTCTTGGGGGTGGTCATGCCGGGGGTGTCCAGGAAGATCATCTGGTAGTCGTCCCGGGTGAGGACACCGGTGATCCGGTTCCGGGTGGTCTGGGCCCGGTCCGTGACGATGGATATCTTCTGGCCCACCAGGGCGTTGATGAGGGTGGATTTGCCCACGTTGGGGCAGCCGATCAGGCTGAAAAAGCCGCTCTTGTACGCCATATCAGACCCCCAGGTCCTTGGGCCCGAAGGAGTGGGGCAGCAGCGTCTCGAAGTCGGACACGTCCACCTTGGTCCTGTCCCGGTTGGCGGTGACGATGATGAAATCCCTGTCGCAGAACTCCGCCATCACCTGGCGGCAGACGCCGCAGGGAAAGCCCAGCTCCTCCCCCGTGGCGATGACGGCGATGGCCCGAAAGGCTCGGTGCCCGTCATAGACCGCCTTGAAGAAGGCCGTGCGCTCGGCGCAGACCGTGGGGGTGAAGCCGGCGTTCTCGATGTTGCAGCCCTGATAGATCTGGCCATCCGCCGTCATGAGGGCCGCGCCCACGTTGTATTTCGAATAGGGGGCGTAGGAATGATCCCGGGCCTCCTGGGCCTTGTCCAGCAGCAGGTCCATCTCTTGTTGCGTCAGTTGCTTCATCTCGTTTCACCGATCCTTTCCAAAATAGTCCGCTGGCGGGCGCGCATGACCTGCTCCTCCGCCTCGTTCATATGGTCGTATCCCAGGATATGGAGGGTGCCGTGGACCGCCAGAAAGGCCAGCTCCCGGCTCAGGCTGTGGCCGTACTCCTGAGCCTGCTCCACGGCCCGGCTGCGGCAGATCATGATGTCCCCCAGATACCCGTCGGGGGAACCCAAAAGGGCCTCCCCCTCCCGGCTGGGGAAAGTGAGCACGTCCGTGACCCGATCCACGTTCCGAAAGTCCCGGTTGAGCTGCTGGATATGGTCCGGCCCCGCCACCAGCACGGTGATGTCCCCCGCCGCGCCCTCCATCTCAAGGGCTGTCTCACAGGCGGTGCGGATGCACTGCTCCTCTTCCGCCGTCAGGGCCTCGTCCTCTGCGTATACTTCGATCATGCTTCCTCCTTGGGGTAGGTGATGCGGTCGTGCAAAATCCCGGCGAAGGTCTGCAAAAAGCTCTCCTCCACCCGGGCAAGCTCGCTCAACGTGAGATCGCAGTTCACCAGCTGCCCGTCCTCCATCTTGCCCCGGATGACCCGATGGACCATGTCCTTCACCTGCTCGGGGCTGGGGCCGCCCAACGAGCGCACCGCCGCCTCGCAGCTGTCCGCCATCATGACGATGGCGCTTTCCTTCGTGCTGGGCTTGGGGCCCGGATAGCGGAAGTCCGCCTCCCGCACATCCTCCCCCGCCTTCTTGGCCTTCACGTAGAAGTAGGCGGTCATGGTGGTGCCGTGATGCTCCCGTACGATGGCGCGCACGGCGGCGGGCACCCGATACCGCTGCAGGATGGCGTCCCCGTCCGCCACGTGGGCGATGATGATCCGGGAGCTCTCCTGGGGCGGCAGCTCGTCGTGGGGGTTGACGCCGTTGGCCTGGTTCTCGGCAAAGTGCCGGGGGGATTTGAGCTTGCCCGCGTCGTGAACGGCGGCGGCCGCCTTGGCGAGCAAAGCGTTAGCGCCGATGCTCCTTGCCCCGTTCTCCGCCAGCAGGGCCGCCATCTGACAGTGATGGTAGGTGCCGGGGGCGTTGTTCATGAGCCGCCGCTGGAGGGGATGGTCCATGTTGAGGAGCTCGTTGAGCTTGGTGCGGGAGGGGAGATCGAACAGGATCTCCCAAATGGCGGTGAGGCCTAAGGCCAGCACCAGGGCGATGATCGCGCCTACGAAGAACAGGCCGAAGGCCGTGACGCTGATGAGCAGGCCCTCCCCCGCCAAAAGCTTGGGCACCGCGGGGAGGAGCCCCCCCACCGCGCCGCCCACGATGGCCGCCGGGACCATGGCGGGCCGCTTATCGTCCACCGCCAGGACGCCCACCGCCACCACCGCCGCCAGCAGGGTGCCGGCCACCAGGGCGAAGGTCTCCCCCGCCAGCAGGCCGGAGGGCGGCAGCAGCAGCCCCGCCGTCAAGGCCACGGGCACGCTGGCGCCCAGGGCCGTCCGCTTCTCGTGGGTGGCGGCGATCATGAGGGGGGCCAGCAGCACCGGGGCGATGCGGCTTTCAAAGAGGGTGAAGACCCAGCACACCGCCAGGTTCAGCACCAGCAGCAGACACAGCCGCACCATGACCAGGGGCGAGAGGGCGGTTTCCCGTTCAAAGAGCAGCAGATACAAACCGTATACCAGGTACACGGGCAGCAGATACAGCAGGAAGCTCCCCGCGGGGCCCCTGTCCGCGCCCGTTTTCAGCATGTCCAGGGCCACCAGGTGCAGGATGTCCTTTTGGGAGAGGGTCGTCCCCTTCTTGAAGAGCAGCTCCCCCTTCTTGACGGTCACCGGCGTCACGCTGTCCGCAGCGGCGGTGCGGGCCTTCTCCGTCTCCACCTCATCCACCACGGCGGAGGCCACGAAAAACTTGTCGATCAGGTTCCCCGCCAGCTCCGTTTTGCTGACGGCGGGCAGGCTGGTCTGCTTCAGGGCCTCCTTAGCCCGGTAGCGGGCGGATTCCAGCTCGCTTTCCTTCACCCCGGCGTTCATGCCGTTCAGGATGGCGTCCTCCAGGGCCGCCCTGAGGGCGCTGCTGTCGGGCAGGCTCCCGGCGGCATGGAGGCTGCTGCGGGGCAGGAAGGTGTTGAGGAGGGAATAGGCCATGACGGTGTCCAGAGCATCGCTGAGGCCGTACTCGTTGAGCTTCGACTGGAGCTCCGTCTCCCTCACCAGCACGTTCCAGGCGGTCTGGTTGTAGAGCATGCCGTTGTACTCCTGGGCCCCCTCCTCCCAGCGCAGGACCATGTCCTTCATGAACAGATCGTACTGGTCGAACCAGGCGGCCAGGGCCTGCCCCTGGGCGGCGACGATGGATTCCTCCAGGCGGTAGACCGGCTGGACCCGATCCCGGGCGGCCTGCCTGAGTTCGTCCGTCCGATAGGCGTCGGTCCCGGCGACGGGATAGACCACGTCTTCCGTCAAAATGTCCCCAGCCTGCACGTCCAAGCGCACGTCCGGGTAGCGGAGGCACAGGAGGAACAGATTCACCAGGCATACCAAAATGAGCAGCGGCAGCCCCACGGCCCGCTTGAGCCCTCTTCTTATGCTCGCTCTCTGTCCGTCCATAGCTTGTCCCTCCGATGCTGTCAACCGTTCTTTTCGCTGCGCTCGTAGGCCTGGATGATCCGCTGGACCAGCTCGTGGCGCACCACGTCCTTATGGGTGAGCTGGATGACCTTGATGCCCTCCACGTCCCTAAGGATGCCGATGGCGTGGATGAGACCGCTCTTCTTTTCCCGCGGCAGGTCGATCTGGGTGATGTCGCCGGTGATGATGGCCCGGCTCCCCTCGCCAAGGCGGGTCAGGAACATCTTCATCTGCTCAATGGAGCAATTCTGGGCTTCGTCCAGGATGATGTAGGCGTTGTTGAGGGTCCGGCCCCGCATGTAGGCGAGGGGCGCCACCTCGATGGCTCCCCGCTCCATCAAATTCCGGTAGGTCTCCATGCCGAAGAACTCCTGCAGGGCGTCGTAGAGGGGCCGAAGGTAGGGGTCCACCTTGTTCTGCAGGTCGCCGGGGAGGAAGCCCAGCTTCTCCCCCGCCTCCACGGCAGGCCGGGTCAGGATGATCTTATCCACTTCCTTATTCTTGAAAGCCAGCACCGCCATGGCCACGGCCAGGTACGTCTTGCCCGTGCCCGCGGGGCCCACGCCGAAGACCAGCTCGTGCTCCTTGAGGGCGGAAACGTACTTCTTCTGGCCCAGGGTCTTGCACTTGATCTGCTTGCCCCGGGCGGTGAGGGCCACCACGTCGCCCATGATCTCGGAGATCAGATCCGCGTTCCCCTCTCTGGCCAGGTCCACCGCGTACCGGATGCGGCTCCGGTTGATGGGCTCCCCCTTGCGCTGCATGGACAGGAGCTTTTCCAGGACCGTCCTGCAGAGGGCGGCGTTCTCCGCCTCCCCCTCGATGCCGATGCCGTCCCCGTTCACGGTGATGAGGGTGCCCGTCTCCTGCTCGAAGACGGAGATGTTTTCGTCCAGGACGCCGAACAGGCCCGCGGCGTCCTCCATGCTGTCAAGTTCGATCCGTTCCGTTTTGATCTCCATGAAATCCTTACGATATCTCCTTTGTGTATCCGATATTTTCCTCTGTGGTCACCGCACAGACGCCGTAGAGCTTCCCGCCCTTTTCCACGGTGTAGCGGTCGATCATGATGATCTTCGCCCCCCGGGGCACCTGCAGCAGGGCCATGCGCTCCGCTTCGAAGAGGGCCGCTTCCTTCCGCTCCGCCGGGGTCAAAGTCCGTTCCGTCTTTACCTTCTCCCGCCAGGTCCCGTAGCATACGCGCAAAGGCCAGGGCGTCAGGGTGATCGCATCTTCCTCCATTGCCAGCTCGGCGTCCTCGAAGGGGCAGCCTCGCTCCAGCCATTTCCACGAGCCCCCGTACAGGGCGGCATAGGGGGCGGTCGCCCCCGTCTCGGCCCATTCCACCGCCGTTCGCGGGGCTTCCACCTGGGCCTTGTAGAGGACGGCGGCCAGCACCTCCCCGTAGGCGTGGGTGGCGTAGGTCATGGACCCGTCCCGGGCGGTGACGCGGCCGGCGATGAGCAGCTGGCCCTTCTTCACCCGGTCCCCGACCCGAACCTGAGCCCGGCCTCCGTAGGCGGTGATCTTGGTAACGATGCCGTCCCGGGTGGACACCAGATCGCAGGGCTCCGTCAGATCCAGGCGCTCCCCCTCAGCCATGGCCTCCCGGGCCCGGACCCGAAGAAAGACGCCGTCCACGTGGAGCTCCAAAAAGGCCAGCTCGTCGTACTGGGCCGCGATACTGTCCCCCACGTCGGAGAGGACGAGGGCTCGGGCGTCCCGGCCCGGCGCCAAGCCCTGCTCCAGAAGGGCCTGGCGGAGCACCGCCTCGTCCATGCGTCGGCAGCCCTGTATGTCCACGAACCAGATCCGTTGGGAGGCCCACCAGGTCAAAAGCAGTGTACAGGCCATGCCCAGGAGCAGCATCCGACGACGCCACAGCCACCGGAGGCGAAAGGGTCCACCGATCTTTTTCAGGATGCGCACCCGACACCGGCGGCGCCGGTCCAGCTCATGGAGCTTTCGAAAGTCCCGGGCGGGCATGGTGCAGATCAGGGTCCGGCCGTCCAGCCGCCTGAGGTCCCACAGGGGCACGCCCGACGCCTCCAAAAGGGAGGCCACGCGCTCGGGATATACTCCTTCAATTTGGATTATAACATACCCGTTGTAAAAAAGCCACTTTTTCTTATTCCCCATAGGCCCACCGCATAAGCCGCCCCACGATCAGCGCCCGGCTCTCCCCCAGCTCCTTCACCAGCAGCCCTTCCCCGGCCACGCTGAGGACGCCGCAGCCCGTCAGGAGCAGTACCTCCGTCTCCGTGCAGCGGCGGACGCCGGACACGTTCTCCACCAGCATCTTGTCCCGACCCACCACGGTGATCCGGGGCACCCGTGCATCCATATCCTCCGGCAGATCCAGCAGCCGGAGCGTTCGTTTCCACAGATCTTTCCTCATGGTTCAGCATATGCAGAAGGAGGTCGGCTTTTGCCGACCTCCGATCTGTTCCATTTAGTTTTGCTTATTCCTCTTCCTTCCGGCGACGCCTGCGGGGCATCACTGCGGGAAGCAGCAGGCCCATGATCAGCATCAGGGCGAAGGGTACGGTGCGGAAGGACACGCCCGAAGGGCTGGGGGCGTTCATCAGGTTCGTGAACGCCACCGTGGTGTCGTCGTTCAAGGTCAAAGTCACCGTGTGGTTGCTCACGCTTTCATTCGTACCGACCACATAGCTTGGCACATAATCCACCCCGGTGGCTTCCGTGATCGTCACCTGGCAGCCTGCCGGGATGCTGATGACGATCTTCTGGTAATGGGTCAGGCTGAACTTCAAATCACTATTGGCATCCGCTCTCAGCGTAGACGCAGCGTCGTTCACGACCCAGTTCGTACCGTCAGCGGTCGTGTAGTAGATCACGTCGCAGGTGTCTCCCGCCGCCAAGTCAGGAACACAGACAGTGAAATCGAACACCCTCGTCGGATCGGCAAAATCGCCGGTGACAGTCTTGGTGATGGTCAAATCCACGCAGCCAGACCAATACACGTCTGTGCCGCGTGCGACGCCGTACAGATACTTCGGATTCTGAGAACCTGTCGGCGCATTCTGCGTCTGACTGTTGGGCCGGGCGTTGCGGAAGGCATCCAAGCCATTATGGGGACCGCCAGACATAACTGCAAACTGCCGATTCCGTATATAATGGGGAGACTGCTCCGCCCAGATCCAGATCGAGCCAGGTCCCGACGTGATATCACCGGTCACCACCAAGGAAGCGGCATCGGCGCTGTCGTATCCCGCGATGTAGATATCTTGGGGACCGGTGGTGTTGTCGGTATACACGGCGGCATCGGCGCCATTCTTCGGTTCGTTGCCAAGGTCCAACCCTGTCGCTTTGTTTTCGCTGAACACCGGCCCGCCGGAGATATACATCTTGCTGCCCTGAGCCAGGTAGATGGCCGCGCCGCTGCCGGAGGTTGTGGAGTTTTGCAGGGCAGCTCCTGTGCCGACTGTCAGGCTCGCTCCAGAGGCGACTTTCAGGATGCCGCCGTCAGCGGTGCTGCTGTGGTTGCCGGCGCTGTTGCCGTCCAGCGTGATGTTCCCAGCAGTGAGGTTCCCGTTTACGGTGATCATGCTGGCTCCATCATAGCCACGCCGAATGACCGCCGTGCTGCTTCCGCCGGCATACGGGAAGCCGTCATCCGCATTGGGATCCGCCGTTGTCAGCAAAACGGTATTTCCGGCATTGAGCGCGGTCGGCTCCGTCATTTCATACTCCGGTATCAGCATCTCGATCCGGTGATCATGGTGATCATTTTTGGTATACGGAATATAGGTATCGCCGACCTTGTAGTACAATTCACCCATATTCACGCGGTTAAAGGCGCTTACCAGCGCGTCATACACGGCTTCGGCATAGGCTTCGCCTCGCTTGTAATAGAGCAGGCCGTACGTCTTGTCCGTGATCTTGCAGACCACATCCCTGACGACCCGGAAATTCACCGTATACAGGAACTGGCTGGGCTCATTCATTGTCCCGGTCTGCGTTAAGCTCGGATAGACGGTAAACCCGGTCGCATCCGCAGCAGTCATGGTAACTTTGTATCCATAGCCCAAAGGCAGAAGGTCAGCCATCGCGGTGGTATGTGTGCTTCCGTTCAGGGTAAACGTGGCGACGCCGCCATGGAATTCCATATCGCCGTAGGTTTCGTTCACTTCATTCCATTGCTTGCCGCCTACAGTGCCATCCAGCGTGACCGTGAAATGGAAATCCATCTCCTTGTCACTTGCCGCTCTGCTCAGCACCTCCAGATTCACTTCCAGCGTATAGATCTGCCGCCAGTAAACCTTCATATCGGTACCGACTGCCTGCCCTTCCATCAGGCCGCCCTTAAGGCCGTTGCGGTCGTTGATGAAGTAGTTGAAGCCGGCGGGGGTACCTTCATACGTTCCATAGGGATCCGTCACGTCGCCGTGCGCATCATACTGCGCATCCGGCACATATACGCCGATGGTCGCGCCGCGGATCAAGCCGGTCGTGTGGATGATGGTTCCGGGATTATTGGCGCTGACGCTGAAGCCCTGATCCATCTGCACGTTGCTGGCCTTTGACGAGGCGACGCTTGCGCTGCAGGTGTTGTTGTATACGAAAGCCGCGCCGGAGAAGTTGAGCCTTGCGCCATTCCCGCCAACCGCGATACCGCCGCCGGCGGTCGTGGCGCTGTTTTGGGAGATGTTGCCGCCCGACATGGACATACTGTAGCTGTTATTGATCCACACGCCGCCGCCGTTGCCGCTGGCCGTGCAGCGGGTGATGCTGCCGCCGGTCATGGTAAAGGCGGTGCCGTTGGTGCCCGTGGGCCCCTTCTGGATGCAGACGCCGCCGCCGTTACCGCTGGCCGTGCAGCGGGTGATGCTGCCGCCGGTCATGGTGACGGTCCCGTTGCCGCCGTCCTTATACACCGCGCCGCCGTTGTTGGCCGAGCAGTTGCGGATGGCGCCGCCCTCGATGACAAGGGACGCGGTGTTTAGATATACAGCGCCGCCGTTGCTGTTGCCGCTGACGGCGGAGTTTTGCAGCGCGGAATTTCGGCCCAGGGTCACCGTGACGCCGTTTTGGCCGGAGGAGATAATCCTCGTCTGGCTGTTTGCCGTCACGCCGCTTTCGCTGCCGCCGTCCAGCACGATGTTGGTCAGCGTCAGGTTCACATTGGCGGTGATGAAGTTGTTGTTGCCCATCGCCGTTCCGCGGGTTACGGTGCCGCGGGTCCCGGCACGGCCGCGGTAGGGATACTGGCTGTCCGCGCTGCTGGCGGTGGTCAGGATGATGTTCCTTCCGGAAGATGCGTTTGTGAGGATCTGTTTTGTCGCCGTATAGTTCTCTACCAGCATCTTCACCTGGTAGGTGCTGCCAGTATAGAGCGTTCCGTCCGCGTAATACAGCTGCGGCTGCGCGTTTCGCAGGATGCTGAACGCGCTGACCGAACTGGTATCATTCGCGTTGGATGAATCCAGCTTATTGAATACGGCAGGATACTCGTGAACCGTCTCAATGTAAAGCAG
>JAEEGH010014879.1_pt1 | contig 16992 bp, 22 predicted proteins | sample 9134181 | NCBI WGS metagenome assembly JAEEGH01 (sample SAMN16246544, study PRJNA631951) | gut metagenome | biome: gut microbiome; feature: rumen; material: DP-attached | host: Bos | place: Iran: Karaj | collected 2018-10
TTTCTTCAAGGCTTCGGGTATAATCCACTTCATTATCAAGCTTATGAATCATCGATTCAGTCTTAGCCTTCAAAGAGTTGAAGCTCTGCATCATAGTCTCATAAGAAGCACGATTATCATCTTCATCGCCAAGCTTAGAACAAATCTCATCCAGAACAGAAAGCATACGCTTCATTCTTTCAGAATCTGTTTCATCAACGCCTCCAGGAAGTCTGGTAAAGGTCTGCATTTTTAAGGCTTCAGAAGCAGGAGTTTCCTCAATTGGTTCCTGACTTTCTTCCGCCTCTATGTTTTCTGCATTATTTTCCATTCTCAGCCTCCTTTCTGCGGCGCTCAGCAAGGTTTGTTTCAATGCGGACTGGAACTCCGTTTTCCCAGAATTCTTCTGTATCTCCGCCATCAGCCACAACCTTCTTCAAAAGACCATGTTCCCAGATTTCCCAGTGACCTGGATACTGAACGGAGGGTTCATCATTTTCTGAATGAAGTACACCATCCACAAAGTTATAAATGACAAGTTTGGCTTTCTTTTCATCAAAGCCTTCGTCACCTTCCAGTAAGTATCCGTCTTCCCGACGGACAATCTGGCCGTTTATGTATTTTCCTGTTTCACTGTCTTTGAATCTTTTGTATTGCAGAACTTTATGAATCGATTTTGATTTCTGATACAGCTCGTTTGATTCAAGCTTTTTTGTAAGCTCTTCAAACTGCTTCGCTGTCAGCAAGTTTTCCATTGTTTCCTCCCGGCGGTACAGGTCTTCCTTCCTGATACCATTCTTCGTAGTTGTCGCGGGTATCAATAATTGCAGGAGCTTTTTCGCAATGAAGTACTCCATTTTTCCAGTGTTCAATATGGCTTCCGTCATGAGTTTCAATTGCAGGAAGAACATGTCCTTCTTCATCAACTGAATCACTCAAATATCCGTCTTTGAAACGAATTGTCACATCCGGGAAGATATAGTCTCCGTTTGCAGGTAAGCCTTCTTCTGTAGGCACTCCCCTGTACTGATACCGCTTAAAGCTTTTCATAAGCACCTCGCCCGGCTTTAAGCCATGCTGAAAGGATTAACTTTGCAAATCTCTTTAGCAGTATGAATCGCAATATCAGATGATACATCAGTGTTCCGAAGAAAACGTTCAATGAAGTCCTTAAGATCCTCATCATCTGTGTAATCCATTGTCTGTGAAAGCATTTCAACATCTTCTTTGCTCACCTCAATCACTACTCTTACGCCCATTACATTCCTCCCTCAGCATTACAAGAGCTTCCTGTGAACTCCACAATTGATGCTGAAATATAAAGCTTTGACTTTTCAATACCGCTGCGGGTTACATAATCCTTGCGGGTAAGAAAACCATCTACGACAACTTCTTTTCCCTTTACTAAATCAGGAAGAAGTTTGGCTCCGATATCCTTCATAAAATGAACTTCGATAATCATTGGTTCACTTTTCTGATGCGGAGTACCGTAGTCCAGAAGGCTGAAGGAAATCATCGGCATTTCCTTTTCGCCAGTATTTACAAGAAAACTTTTTGCATCATCTGCAAGTCTTCCGTGTATTGTTACTCTATTCAAATTATTCCTCACATAATCAAGATCAAAATTTTAGCCGCACACAACGTGAGTGCATAACGAATAAACCTGAATGCTGCCCTTCTCTTCCACCTCCACCAGTCAAACCTGTCATACCTGGAAATCCAGCTGACAGTAAAGATAATTATCCCACCTAATATCAGAAGTACTAAAAAGCTGAGCCAGGTGTAATGTGTTTTTATAAACCATATCCCCCACCCTACCCTCTGGCTCAGAATCCTTTTTATTTTTCCGAATACAGGTAACAGTTCATTTAAGACGCTTTGAAACATTTGTTATTGTTCCTCAAGCCTTCCTGAATATCGTTGAATAGCACTGCCATGCAAAAGGACTGTTACCGGGGTATTTTCTGCAAGTATTGTAAAAAATACACCCGTAACAGACGTCGCTGTCCTTTATCATTGGAACTGCCACAACCTTTACGGTCTCTTCCGGTTTTTCTGGAAAACGGACAAAGAGCTCGTCTCCCTTTTCAAAGACTGTCCTTCCATGAAGTTGTGTCATGATGCTTTCCTTAAAGCGATGTTTCCGCTCTTCTGAAACTCATCATAATCAAGAACTTCACGGATTGAATCCTTATTGATAACTTTTGTCTCTCCGGTTTCAATGTCCTTAAAAAGAAGCTGTCCGCCTTTTCCAAGTATGATTACAGGAAGTTTTTTATCATCACTGGAATTCAGAACTTCAAGAAAGTCCACAATATCCTTTCTCATTAAATCAGGAACCTGCCTTTCCAAAAGAATCACCATGTCCGAAATTACTTCCGAAAATTCACTTCTTGCTATCATTTTTATTTCCTCCCATTCTATTTTTCTTTCTAAGCAGTTCTTCCGAAACTCCAAGTCCCGTAAGGAACTTTATGTCATTTTCCGGAATTTCAAATTCTTCTGGATTTTTAAGTGCATCCTTGAAATCCTCATCCGCAAGAAGCTGCTCTGCCGTAAAACCATCGCTCATCTCTGCCATGACATACCAGGCAATCTTAGATACAGCATCAAGAATCCGCTCCTTAGCTTTTTCTGAGATGGACTTCTGGGAATGAAGCTTTGTGTAAGCCTGGCTTAGCGTAAGCTCCTTGTTCTCAATCTGCTGCCTCATCTCTTCGTCAGCGTTCTTTTCAACGCTTATAGCACGCTCTGCAGTCCGCTTTGAAATCCCAAGACTCTTTGCTATGACATCTGCCTTGTATCCGCTTGATTTCTTTACAAAATCACATTTTGAAAGAATCGCGACATTCCTCAAAAGCTCGTCCCCGTCAAGATTCCGTCTGTTTACCTGAAGACCAAGAACATACTTGTAAGTCTCATCAAAAGTCTTGAAGTTATGCTCGTAAACCGGAAGAGAAGTAATTCCTGCCTTTCTGCTTGCTGTATATCGGGTATACCCGTCTATCAGATACTTGTGTCCATCCTCAGTAAGCCATATATGAACCGGCTGGCTTTCGTCAAATCCTGATTCCTTCATGGACTTAACGATACGCTCAAGGACTCCCCCATCAATCTTGTACAGGGCCTTAAAATCCGGATGCTCTTCTATATCTTCTATGAGCATCATACGGCTGAACTTCTTCCGTCCGTCAGCCATCGGAACATCATTTCCTGCCGCAACCATATTCAGCGTTCTAAGCATCAGAAGACCTCCACGATGGTTTTCTGGTCATAAATGTCATTTATAAGGTCATTTACTCCTGAAGCAAGGCGGGCACACCCTTTGTAAGGGCTTCGCACGCTACATTTCTCATCAAGGTTCGTATAACGGTCCATAAAACGAGTGTCCGGTAAATGTGCGGTCAGAAGGTTATCAAGCCCCTTACGGTACATTGAAAGGACAAGGTTCTGAATTGAAATCGGAGACTTTGAGTACTGTTCACTCCAGTGATTAAAAAGGAAGTAGAGGTTTTTCACCTGTTCCGGCATGACAGTCTGCATCTTTGATAAAAGACAGACCGACATGTTGTAATTGTATTCAGTGAAAGCGACCGGGCTTAAAATAAGGTCCGCTGCCATAAGGGCTCCCGACACGATGTTGTCCCAAGTCGGTGAAGTATCTATAAGAATGTCATCAAAACCTTTTACAGAACGAAGGATTTTCTTTATTTCAAGACTCTCCATTGAACGCTGGTCGAGAAGTTTGAGGCTTGAAGGAACAACGTAAACATTACCACGTCTGGTTTGAACAATGTTCTTTTCATCAATTTTTCCACGAGAAAAAGCGAGCGATACGTTCTGGCGTTCACAAATCTCACCTATCCTGCCTATACCCATCGTGTAATAGACCGTAACAGTGTTGTTCAGATCTGTGTCGATAACCAGAACTTTTCGCCCGCGGGCTGCAAGATTATTGGCCAGAAGTAGAACTACAGACGACTTTCCTACGCCGCCTTTGATGCTTGAAACAGTAATGACCATAATCTTTCAGCTCCTTATCAGAAAGCGTTTAACCGAATCTGCCTGCCCAAATTTGAAGTTAAAGGAAAACCTAAACTAGCAACGCCAGCCACATAAGGTCTCTCACACTGTCGGCATTTGTGCTCCCTGATGATTCAAAGCATAGGGCAGAAAAAGAAAATCCGATATGCAAAACACAGGGTAAAAAAGTCAAATTTCAGATTAAAAAAGGTAAATTTCGGTCACAAAAAGGCAACAGTCAGTTTTCAATTCAAATTTTCCATAGAGGACGAAAAATCAAGTTATCCCCTCCCCTCTTTATTTTTCGTATTCACATTGTCTATTTTGCATAGTCTTTGTATATAGTTTGTTTATTCTTTGCATAGTGTTTGTATTTACTTTGTTAATTATGTCTAGTGTATTTCTATACACTATAACAAGTTAGAATGGCGTAAATTTTAATGCTTCCAGAATGAAATATTCCGTACAGATACACGTAAAAAGACTGAATTTTGACGATTTTACGTATTACTTTTTTATATACTTTGTTTATACATTTAATATACTTTTGTTTATAGTTTGTCTATATCTTGTTTATTTTATGTATATATTTTTGTAATACTTTGTTTATTTTGTCTTGCATTTTGCTAATACATAGTCTATAATGTATATAACGTATAAACAAAGTTTAGAACATTGAGGTGGGATAAAAAATGAAAACTTACACATTTGCCATTCAGAAAGGTGGCACCGGAAAAACTTCTGTTTCAGTTTCTGTAGCCGTAGAACTTGCTAAAATCGGCCGCACAATCTTAATCGATGCCGACCCTCAGGGGAACACAACAGACTGGATGAACCTTCCAAGTCTTCAGTATGAACTTTCAGACGTGCTTTCAGACAAGTGCACAATCAAAGATGTAATTCAGCCAACACAGGTAGAAAACCTCTTCATCATTCCAACAGCAGGAATCGACGGAGGCCTTCGAACATATCAGGAAACTGTGGCTCAAAAAGAGCAGTTCAAGCTTGCTCAGCTTAAAAACGAACTTGCTAATGTATTTGACTACTGTATCATCGATACATCTCCAGCCTTCGGAGCTCTCGAAGAAAGCTGCTTTATTGCCAGTGATGAAGTAATCAACGTTCTTAAACTGGACCGCTTCAGCTATGACGGACTTAAAACCTTTAAGGTAAACCTGGATGCTATGAAAAAACGCTATGATAACTGTTATGGTGTCAGCGTAAACGGAAAGCCATTCCTCAACAAATTGATTTTGAACGAAAACAATAATGCCATTGCACAGTGCCGTGACTTAGTAGCACAGTATAAGGCACTTGAACCAAGTGGATACAAAGTATTTGTAATTCCAACAGATACAGGCTTCCGTAAAGCTCAGACAACCTCAGTTCCAGTACAGGCAATTGCCGGTTCAAAAAAAGAAACACTGGAATCTCTTGCGGAAATAGCACAGGCTTTGAAATAGGGTAGGGGAGGAAGAATATGCAGAAGGTACAGCCAGCTAAAGACTCATTAAACATGGATTTCTTAAACAGCATGAATAAGACAATCGATGGAACTGCCGTTCAGCAGCCTGCGACAGTAAGCACACCGGTAGCACCTGTTGTAGAAAAAGAACCGGAAACTATTATTGACCCGATTGGAATGAGTACCGATTTTGATACAGAAATCGATATTGAAGATGATGTTGCAGAAGAAGCGGAATCTCCAGTTTCTATTTCAAGACAGATAAAGGCAACTCAGATTGTTGTACGCACAACAGAAAAAGAGCGTGAAGCCCTTAAATCATATTTTATGAAACACGGTGTATCTCTTTCAAAAGGCATCAAGATTGCAATCAAGTATCTTGAGCAGCAGGAAAAGAAAGGCCTTGTTCATTTCTCTGACATAGGTCTTTATTAATCAAACAAGGAGAGCTAAGGCTCATGAACGACACAGATACATCAAACTTACCTGCTACTACGAAGAAAGGTACACTCAAAAACAACGAAGACAACGGCAAGTTCTTTAAATTTCCAAACAGTCCGGCTTCTAATACAATGATGAATGTTGTAAGCCATGTTGGAAATCTGGAAACTTTTGCAAACCGTCTGGAACAGAACAGCCATTCTTCCCAACTTGAATTCTTTACACCTCCAGAAGGAACGTCAAAGAACCTGAGTGAACGTGTAAAATATTCAACAGACAATACAGAAACCACCATCCATCTTGATAACATTGACCTTTTTACAAAGGCAAACAAGCCTCTAAAAAAGATTCTGACTTACACACTTGTAAAACTGAGTAAGGAAAATGTTACAGAATCCATGGACCGCGATATAAGCATTAAGTTCCCGCTTGAAGATTTTGTAGATCTTGGATGCTACAAGACATTGCGAACTGCACGTCAGGCATTTAATCAGGCAAAGAACCCTCTTACCAGTATCAAGATTGAAGGTGTAGTCCGCGACAAAAAAGACATGAAGCAGATTACAGACAGCGGAATTGAAGTTCTGTTTACTGGTGCCCACATCAAAAACGGCATTGTAGAAATCTACCTGAATCACCGCATTAACTGGGAACTTTTTGCACTTCAGTATTTCTCGATTCTTCCAAAAAGCTATTTCTCACTTTCAGATAATGCAGCTGATACACTGCTTAATATCTTTATGCTGGCACGAAAGAGACTTAATGAAATTGGCAAAAACAAGTCTTTTACAATCAGTTTCAGAACTCTGCAGCAGATTCTTGAACTCCCGGATGAATCAGCAACAAAGAATCCAGGACGCGATATCAAAGACCCGATTTTGAACGCTTTGAATGAAGTTTCAAAAATTGAAGACGGAGACATTGTAATTGAACCGATTTTCAACACAAACGGAAATATCATTGAGTTCCTTGAACAAGGGTACGCAAAAATTCATCTGCACAATGAATATCTTGCTTACTTTGATGATCTTGCAAAGACAAAGAAAAACAAGATTGAAAACACAATGAAAAAACGAGAGGAGATTGCCGACAGAGCCAGGGTAAAAGCCATGACTAATAAGCTCGAAAAGCAGAAAAAGAGTAAAAAAGATTCTGATGAGGAATAGAGCTTAAAAGTACTTTTTTACGTGGATATCTTCTATTAGTGCACCTGAAAAAGTCATATTTAGCGTGGGAATTTCACAGATTTTCAGCCTGATATGACTTTTTTGGGGCAGATGCTAAAACTTTCTTCATATATATTGCAAAAAGTCATATTTTACGTGGGAGAATATGTCTAAAAACAACATCAAAAATCATTAACAACCGCTTTATCTCTTTATATTACAAATAATTACATCTTTTGATAAATACTTTAAAAAGTCATATTTTACGTGGAAAAAATACTAAAAAAACGCCAAAAATCAGCGATTTCAAATACTTCCTGTTTCTATAAGAAAAAACAAGAAAATTCTACAGGCAAAAAAGTCATATTTTACGTGGGTAAATCGTTAAAAACGCCTGTATTTTGGGCAAATTCAAGGGATTTTTCGTTAAAAATTCTGGATTTTTTGGAAAGTCATTCCTTTCTGGAGCTCATTTTTCAGTTAAAATTCAATTTTTTTCAAAAAATCAGGTCAAAAAAGGGCAAAATTCACCCCAAAATTTGTAATATTTTGCGTGGGAAAAACCGGTCTAAAGTCATAAACTACGTGGAAGAAGGTATATTTAACGTGGAATTTGGATTATTTTAGGTGGATTTTGTCATATTTGACGTGGATTAACACCCTCGCTAAATCTTTATAATTCAATAACTTAACGCTCATTTTAAATTCCTAAGAGCTTATATATAGCTTTTAAAGAGCTATATTGAATTTATAGGGTGACGTATTGCAAATACGTCTAACCCGATTTATCTTAGAGTTAAGAAAAATTAGTTCAAATGGATTGGGTGGGGACCAGATGAATCCAGAAGAAGCTAAGGAATATGCTAAGACAAATCTCGAGGCATATCTTAACTCAAAAGGTATCAACACATCAACAAATTTCTCATGTTTAAATCCGGCTCATGAAGATAAGCATCCAAGTATGTCTTTTGATCAAAGGCGTAACAGGTGTCATTGTTTTTCATGCGGTGTGGATTATGACATTTTTGATGTTGTAAGTCTTGAAACAGGATTAACAGGCAAAGAACTTTTTAATCATGTTTATAAGCTTTATAACATCAGTGTTGATTATGACAATTCAAAAAGTCAGACTTCTTCAAAATCCATTCCTCAGTCAGAACCAGCCGTTACGGCTAAAACTAAAATAGACATAAATAAAAAGTCTCAAAACCGGGAATCTCTTACAGAGTTTTTCGAACAGTGTCATGCAGCAGTTGAAAAAACTGATTACTGGAAAAAGCGTGGACTTTCTAAAGCCATCGTTGATGCATACAACCTGGGCTACTGGGAAGAGAAACGCCGCTTTGTAATTCCAACAGGTGAGTACAGTTACAATGCACGGGCAACGTGGGATGCCGACAAAAAAGAGCGCTACATAAAGCCGAAAGGACAGTTTGAGCTCTTTAACTTGAAAGCCATTCCTCTTGCAGAGCAGCCGGTTTTTGTTGTGGAAGGCGAATTTGATGCTCTGAGCGTTATTGAAGCCGGAGGGATTGCCGTAGCCTTAGGCTCAAGCAGTAACCTTCGCTTTATTGAGTTCTTAAAATCAAACAGACCAAAGTATCCGCTGATTCTTGCATTGGACAAAGATGAAGCAGGTAGGGCAGGGGAAGCAAAGCTTTCTGAAGAGCTTACTAAAATCGGAGTTGAGTATGTTGAGGCAGACATTACCGAAAGCTTTAAGGACGCCAATGAAGCATTAACCGGCGACAGAGAAACTTTTGTTCAGAATGTTTTGAATGCCCGGAACAATGTGATGAGCCTTCTGGAAGAAAAACGCCAGAAGGAAGAGCAGGCATATCTTCAGACTTCGGCAGTAAACGGTCTTGGTGACTTTATTGCTGACATTGAAAAGCGTCATAACAGGGACTGCGTTTCAACTGGCTTTAAGAACCTTGATGAAATACTGGACGGCGGATTTTATCCGGGTCTTTATATCATTGGTGCTATTTCCAGCCTTGGTAAGACAACGTTTTCTTTGCAGATTGCGGACAATGCTGCAAAGAACGGGCAGGATGTTCTTGTGTTCAGCCTTGAGATGGGAAAGCAGGAACTGATTGCAAAATCAATCAGTCGTCTTTCGTTTCAGAAGTGCAAAAGCTGGGGAACGAATCTGGACTTTGCTACTACAACCCGAAACCTGATGAACGGAAAATCGCTGGACTCAAAAGAGCGTGTTGATTTCTTGAATGAATGCATCAAAGGTTATGCTGATTACGCAGGCCGCATTTATTACCACATCGGAATTGGTGATATCGGAGTGGAAAAGATCAAGGCAGTAATTGCGCGTCACATCAAGATTACAGGAAGAAAGCCGCTGGTAATTATTGATTACCTGCAGATTATTGCTCCGTTTGATATGCGTGCAACCGACAAGCAGAATACCGACAAGGCAGTAGTAGAGCTCAAACGGGCAAGTCGCGATTACGATGTTCCAATTTTTGCAATTTCAAGCTTTAACCGTGAAAACTACACAAGTCCGGTAAACATTGCAAGCTTTAAGGAATCGGGAGCCATAGAATACACAAGTGATGTTTTGATGGCACTGCAGTTTAAGGGTATGGATTACATCAAAAAAGAGGACGGCAAGTACGAGGATGAGAAGACGCGTACTGCAAGAATCATTCAGCTCAGAAATGAACAGGAAAAGAACGCTGAAATCCCGGGAAAACCGCAGGAGCTTCAGCTTAAGATATTGAAAAACCGAAACGGCCGGAAGGGTGGGGTAGACTTTAACTTTCACCCGATGTTCAACTGCTTTGAGGTTCCAAAAGAAAAAGTGGAAAATGGTGGCTGGACTCTGAGGTCGAAAAAGTAAGGGCAATTAAAAAGGGGAGCCGAAACTCCCCGATAATTATATGTTCTTTGACATTTTTTCTATTTCGTCTTTGTACATCTGCTTAAGTTCAGGCGGGTTCAGGATTTTTACGGCCGAACCAAAATGCAGTACCCAGAATAGGGTTTCCTGCAGCTGATTTGATTCGAAACTCAAATAAACGGAACCATCTGCTTCCTGGTGGCAGTTTTGATTTTTATGCCAGGTTCTTTCCAAAATGTATGTATTAATGGATTTATCAAAAACGAGTTCGATTTTCTGTACCGGATATTCATTGTTCCAGATTCCAAAGTTAGGGTCGATGTAGACTTTGCTTTCGTAATCAGGGTCCGGTTCAAACTCAGACAAAAAAGTAATGTCTTTCATACGAGAAAGATTGTAGGTACTGTATTTATTGTGTTTATGACAAAAGCCAACGGCATACCAGTCCCCTTTTTGACAGTAGATTTTGTACGGATCCAGACTGTGAGGAGTATGATCTGTAGCCTTAATTGAACGATAACCGAAACTGATTGTTTTATGCAGTTTGATTGCTTCAAAAATCATTGTGAAAACATCATTTTCAATAGTCGGCAGCGGGTCAGAAATAAATTGAACATTGTTCAAAAGAGAAGTCTGAACCTGAATCTGGTTAGGAAGCATCTGGCTGATGGTGTCGTAAACCTTGGAGATAGTTTCTTTGAACGGTGTATTATCGTAGCGTTCAAGAAGCGGAAGGATTCCGGCCATTGCAACAAGCTCGCCTTCGCTTACAAGTACATTTTTTACAAAGAAGGTTTCATCGGTGTAATAATATCCTTTTCTTAAGCGGTCGTATTCAATCGGGGCGTTGTAATAAATCTTGAGTTCATCAATGTCGCGCAGAATTGTGCGGCGGGAAACTTCAAGTTCTTTCATAAGACGTTCTACGCTAGGGTAGGGGATTGTCTGAATTGCTTTTTCAAGCTGTAAAAGTCGAAGCGATTTTACATGACTTTCGCGGGTTTTCTTTTCTTCACTCATAAAACCATTTTACCACGTAATAAAAAAATTACAATGCCGTTTGCTGACACTATGCCATGCTATATTGTTTGTAAGCAATGGAGGTGCCCGTGAAAATATATCTCAGCGGAAAGATTACCGGTGATTCAAACTACAGACAGAAGTTCAACGCAATGGCAGAAGAGCTGCTTTCTTACGGCTATGTTGTCTTTAATCCTGCTATATTGCCGGATGGTTTTGAGTATGAAGATTACATGGATTTAGATTTGCTGATTCTTTCTAGATGTGATGCAGTCTTTCTTTTAAGAGACTGGAAAAACAGCCCTGGAGCAAAACGCGAAGTAGAAGAAGCTAAACGTTTGGGTTTACAGATACTAACAGAAGATGATTTGAAGATTCGAAGAACTTTAAAGCAGCTTTGTAATGATTCCAGACGGATTGCAGAAAATGAAATCAATTCTGATGAAAACAAAGCCTGGGCAGAAAAAATTAAACGTCTATCTGAGAACGTTGAGACTAAAATTAAGAGCTTTGATCCTGCTTTTGATGAGGAAACAAATCTTTTACAGATTTATGAAGATTTTGAAGACGAGCTTAAGCAGTTCTTTATAGAAGAATTTATCTTTGACAGTGATAAGCAGATAGAATACGACATAATAGAAAAGATGAACGGAATTGATTTTGAAGAAAAAATCAAATTAACCCAGATGTATAAAACAGCTGCTGATTTAGTGGAACTGTTCCGCGAAAAGATGGACAAAGCAGCGTAAAGTGGTATAAATAAAATATGGCATTCAAGATTTTACGAAATGACATTACCAAGGTTCGCGCAGATGCAATTGTAAATACTGCAAATCCCATTCCTGTAATTGGGCGTGGGACGGATTCTACAATTTATGAGGCTGCAGGACGTGAACAGCTGCTGGCTGAAAGGCAGAAGATTGGTGCCATTGAAAGGGGACAGTCTGCATGGACACCGTCGTTTAACCTTAAAAAGCATGGCGTAAAATATGTCATTCATACTGTGGGCATTTTTTACAGGGACGGAAATCACGGTGAAAAAGAAATACTCCGAAGCTGCTATCAGACTGCGCTTAAAACTGCGGCAGAACTAAACTGTAAATCTGTTGCCATCCCACTTTTAGCTACCGGAAACTATAGATTCCCAAAAGACTTAGCTCTTCAAATTGCGGTAGATGAAATCAGTCGTTTTCTTTTGGAACATGAAGTTAATGTTCTTCTTGTTGTTTATGACAAAGAATCTTATAAAATCTCGGAAAAACTCTTTGATGATGTAGAAGACTTCCTTTTTGATAATCTTGATGGATATGAAGGCGAGGAAGACAGGGATATTGGATTATTTGCTTCTACAGCAATAACTGGTGCTCCGCCGGAGAGGTTATTTGAAGGAACTAAACTTAACAGGCCTCTGAAAGCAGCACGAGTTGTAAACCTGGAACCAAGTTTTGATGAAGAAAAACTGATTACTCCAATTGATGTAGATGCCTTTATCAGAAGTTCAAAGGACAAACTCAATTTTCAGAACACGCTTATGCAGCTGATAGCTGACCGTAAAGTCGATAATTCGGTTATTTACAAGAAGGCCTGCATCGACAAGAAGTTCTTTTCAAAGATTATCAGTAATAAAGATTACGTTCCAAAGAAACATACAGTAATGGCACTTGGTCTTGCTCTTGAACTCACGCTTGAGGAATATGAAAGTTTTCTTGCAAGTGCAGGATATGCCTTTATGCCATCAAGCAAGTTTGACCTGATTATCAAATACTGCGTAATGAATCATATCTATAACCTTATCAGCGTTGATGTCATTCTTGATGACCATGGCGAAGAATGTTTTGCTCCTTCTTAATATATAGTAGAATTCGCCAAAATGGCGACCCGGTAAGGCCTGTTTTTCCTTATCATAAAGCCATAAAGTGCCGGTTAGACGCTGGCACAAGGAGGCATTATGAAGAAGGGACTTACAGAAATCGTATTTATTCTGGACAAAAGCGGGTCAATGAGCGGACTTGAGGCTGATACAATCGGTGGATATAACTCATTCCTTGAAAAGCAGAAGAAGGTAGAAGGCGAGGCATTTGTTTCTACAGTTCTTTTCAGTGACAGAAATGAAGTAGTACACGACAGGGTACCAATTGAAAAAATCGAACCGATGAACGAGCAGCAGTATTCAGTTGGTGGATGTACAGCATTGCTGGATGCTATTGGTGGAGCTGTTCATCATATTGGAAACGTTCATAAATATGCCCGTGATGAAGACAGGCCTGAGCATACAATCTTTGTGATTACGACAGACGGTGAAGAAAACTCAAGCCGCGAATACAGCTATGAAAAAATCAAGAAGATGGTAAAACGCCAGCAGGAAAAATACGGTTGGGAATTCATCTTTCTTGGTGCAAACATGGATGCAATAGGGGAGGCCGGAAAGCTTGGAATCAGGAGTGACCGTGCCGTTCGTTATGAATGTGACGGAGCAGGAACTGTATTAAACTATTCGGTTTTAAGTGAAACTGTCGGAAAAATGCGCTGTTGCGAAGCTGTTGCTGCAGACTGGAGCAGGGAAATATCAGATCACTATAACAAGAAGAACAGAAAATAGGAGGGAGAAATATGTTTGGAGCAATTTTAGGAGATATAATCGGGCAGCCGTATGAGTTCAATAGAAGCCCAAAGACAAAGAAGTTTCCGTTATTCTGTAAGAATCCACGTTTTACAGATGATACGGTAATGACAATTGCAATCTGTGACGGAATTTTGAAGGCAGGCATTGATGCAGATGAGAACACAATGAAAACTGCAATGGTAACTAGTATGCAGCTTTGGGGGCATAAGTATCCTCATGCTGGTTACGGAAGGAAGTTCTATGTATGGCTGGCCTGCGAAGATACGAAGCCTTACGGAAGTTACGGTAATGGTTCAGCTATGCGTGTAAGTTCTGTAGGCTGGCTTTTTGATACTCTGGAAAGGACTCGTGAAGTAGCCCGCTGGAGTGCAGAAGTTACACATAATCATCCGGAGGGGATTAAAGGAGCTGAATCCATAGCATCTGTAATCTGGATGGCAAGAAACGGAAAGTCAAAGGCCGAAATAAAAGATTACATCATAAGAGAGTTCGGATATGATTTAAGCCGTACCTGTGACGAGATACGTCCTGAATACCGTCATGTAGAAAGCTGTATGGAAACATGTCCTGAAGCAATTACAGCATTTTTGGAAGGAGAGGACTTTGAAGATGTAATCAGAATAGCGGTGAGTCTTGGAGGTGACTGCGATACATTGACTGATATCGCAACAGGTATGGGAGAAGCCTTTTTTGGACTTCCAGAACAGTTCAAAACCAGGGCATACGAACTTACGACAAATGCCATGCATGAGGTGATGAAGGCTTTTGAGGAAAAAAGGGTAGAAAAAGCATAAAATTTTGAGGAATTCGTAAACAAAAAATCATAATGTCGTTTATTGGCACCCTTGCATGTTATCCTTGAAATCAAGAAGATGCGAAAAGGGGGCTGTTATGAAAAGAACGGACGATGTTATGGATACTTCAAATGTTTATTCCTATGGAATTGATTTGAGTAAGATTAAACTGGATTTTTCAAACAAACCGAAGAAGCACAAAACTCCAGCTAAGCGATATATCTGCATTGACCTTGAGATGTCGGAGTTTTCTGCTTCACAGAGAAGTTTTGTTCCTGGAGCAAACGGTGAAGTAATTCAGTTTGGTGCCGTAATGCTGGATGAGAATTACAATCTTCTCAGTGAGTTCAGTTCTTATGTAAAACCTGTTTACAGTTCAGTAACCCCGATTATCAATCAGCTGACAGGTATTTCAAATAAGAATTTGGAAAAAGCGGATGACTTTTTGACAGTGTTCGATAAATTCTGCTATTGGCGTGGAGAAGGTGATATTACAACTTTCTGCTGGAGCAAGGCAGACTTTAATCAGCTTTGGGCAGAACTTGAAGCCAAGGGAAAGCACCGTTATGACCTTTTTTCAACCCTTCAGAACTTTGTAGACTTGCAGCAGATTTTTGGAAAGCTTATTTCTACAAAGAGTGCTGTAGGCCTTGAATCTGCAATGAAACTTTTACAGATGGATTACAAAGGTCAGGTTCATACAGCCCTGAGTGATTCCTACAATACTGCACGCATCCTTCATAAGCTTTTCTGCACAGAAAGCCTCGACCTTGATTTTGAATACATGAATCCAACAAAGGAAACTCCAGTTGAAAAAAAACGTGATGAAGCAGAATACAACTGTTCTTTTGCAAGCTTTCTTTCGCCAGAATTATTGTCACAGTTTGGTTATACAGATTCTGTAGATGACGAAAAAGAGGAAGAAAATTATGAAACAGATTCAGCTGAAAACATGGAATTGCTTGTAGATTCACCTCTTTATGGAATGATAGATAACGAAGAAATCACAGGTCTTTGTTCAAAATACAAGATTGAAGTTCAGAGCTGGCTTAAACTGGCAACTGAAGTCATGGATACACAGGAAATGCAGGTAGCATAAGGGGGTAAACTATGGGATTTTTTGTTTTACTTCTATTAATAATTGGTGTAATCGTAATCATCAGTTCAAGCAGCAATGATCATAGCTCTGGTAGTAATCACGGCGAATATGTCCGTGATTACAATGATGACTATGAAGATTATGAAATCAGAGCCGCCAGGGGAAACAGGGAATATTTCTCTGATGATCCGGCTCAGGATTATAACTCTTACTATGCACAGGTAGCTGATGCAGCAGACATTGGCGACCAAGATGCTATAGATGAGATGTACGGAGAGTTTGGGGAAGGAGAGTGGTGATGATTAAGACAAAACCAGAATATAGAACGCAAGCATTAAAACTCGCGCAAAAGAATGGATTTGATAAGGTCTATTTTCAGGGAATTATTGATGATTTTGAAGTTTACACATGTGATTTCAAAACACCGAGCATAATAGGTCTCCCTCAAATAGTTTTTGCAGATGAAAAGACTGTTGATTTTGCGAAATATAGAGATCCATTCAGACTTCTTGATACCTGTAAGAAGCTCCCAAAAGTCGTCTTTGAATATGATTGTATGTGCTGGTATGGAAACAGTTATAACCTCAAGCTTTTGGAAGACGGACGGTTAGTTCGCCTTGCTTATGGATATTCGAAACTCGGTCCTCAGGAGCGTATTGCAGAAGATAAAGAATATATCCTGCTAAATAGTCCGGAACTTGTAAAAGAGATAAAACAGCTTATAAAGGATAACAGGGATGAATTAAAGAAAACTCCAAAAGAGGTTTCGAACTTTAATGTTATGGATGGAGCCGGAGAAACTTTCAGATTTGGAAGACTGAAGATTTACGGCTCAAATGCTCTCAGTTATTCAATGGAAAATTATAAAGAAGAACTAAAAAGATGGAACGCTGTCGAAGTAGGATGGGAAGAATCGCTTTTACAGTTTCAGAAGCTGTTTAAGAAGTTCCAGGATAAGTTTCATGAATATTTTGAATTACCACTTTTTAATGGTGAATTCAAAGAAGGAGAAGACTAGTTATGATGATTGATCCATTTTCGTATGTAGACCAGTACAAGGACGCTTCATATCAGGAGATCTTAAAGTTCAAAAATGAACTGATATCTGATATTACGAAGTTTGAACATGATTTTAATAGAAAAGATCCGAACTGGAGAGTTTGTCCTAGTCCTGATGTTTATTATCAATGGAATTTGGAAGCACTTGGTTTAATAGCTCCAATGCTGTCTGAAGCATTCAATAGAGAGTATGAGAGTGGCGAAAAGAATACTTTTGATTACGGAAAGGATATGAAGGAGTTTTTTAAGGGGAAATGAGATATTAACGGAAAATTGTTGAACTGAGGTGGAAAAAATTTTGATTTTTCGTGAATTTTCCACCCTTTTTTAACGTTTTCGTGATATAATGGGTAGAATGGATGTGGATTATTCTAAACTGTGGGAAAAGGTAAAAGAAAAAGGTATTAAGAATAAAACAGAGCTAATTCCAATGGCAGGTATTTCAACTAACATTCTTGCAAAGCTT
>JAEEGH010014881.1_pt1 | contig 16992 bp, 17 predicted proteins | sample 9134181 | NCBI WGS metagenome assembly JAEEGH01 (sample SAMN16246544, study PRJNA631951) | gut metagenome | biome: gut microbiome; feature: rumen; material: DP-attached | host: Bos | place: Iran: Karaj | collected 2018-10
TGAGCAGCTTGCAGGCGTCCTGGTAAGTGACCCGAGAGTATACAGGCCTGAGATTCTAAGTATAGCAGTTGGCAGTGAATTTGAAGGAAAGGGCATCGCGACTGCGCTTCTGGAATACGCTGTCTATGACATGCTGCAGGAGTATGACAGTAACGAAGGCATGACCGACAACTGCTTTACGGCACGTATACTGGGAACCCCGGAGAATCTTGAGGCGATAAAAAGAGTTTTTGAAAAGGCCGGCTTTACTGTCCGTGAAGGGGGACTCTTTTACGAGATAGAGGTTGGTGAGATCGAGGGCAATCAGCATGTCCAGAACCCTGCAGTAATAGAAAAGCTGGATGATGAATCGGGAAAAGAAATCTTTACATCCCTTAAAGCTACTGACCACGCCCTGGTACACGCCTTTGGCAATCATCTGGCGGAAAAAAGGCTCTTCCCCGGGATCGTTATTGAAGAGCTGGACGAGGACCTCAGCACATTTGTCATTGAGGATGGACAGATTACCGGCTGCATGCTTTTTGCAAAGGAGTCACAGGGCGTTGTTCAGAACATGTTCCTCCACAGGAATGAAGATAAAGGCGGTGACAGGATGGGGCTTTTGCGGCTTATGACCAAGGCCAGCTGTGCAGCGTTAAAAAAATACCCTCCATCAACAAAGATGTCCTTTTATTCCGGAAACGGCAACACCAAAGGGCTTTTGCTAAAGCTCTTCCCTGATGCCGAGCCAAAGCAGGAACACGTTATTTATGAGCTTCCCTTTGCTTCGCTCCTTGAGGGCAGCGACGATCGCCATACAGATGATCTTCAGCTCACTATGCTGGACAACGATAAGATGGTCTGCAAAAACTGCAGATTCTGCACGGATGCTATCCTGTCCTGCGAAAAATATCTCCAGAAACCTGATGGCGTACTGGACGGTGGAGACTGCAAACTGGCTGAAAACTGAAAAAAGTGAGATGGGGATTATATGATAAAGAAATAGAAGAAATGAGTCACAGTAAGAATATATATAAAAAACTAAATGAAATTCCTTCGGGACATGCAAAGGGGCAGCTTACAAAAGGCTGCCTCGTTGTTGAAGGTGGGGCTTTCAGGGGATTGTACAACCAGGGCGTTATGGATTTTTTCATGGAAAACGGCCTCAATTTTGAGTGTGTCATTGGGGTAAGCGCTGGTGCAATGGCAGGACTTAATTATGCTTCCGGGCAAATCGGAAGGTCTGCCAGATGTAATCTGGAATTCAGGCATGATTCTGACTATATTGGTGCTCAGGCCATGCTTCATGCCCACAGTCCGCTTAACATCGATTTTGCAATCCAGCCAAACGTAAAGCTGGATGCACTGGATGAAAACACATTTTATGATCCAAGACGAAGGTTCATTGCCGTTGCAACAGACTGTGATACCGGTAAAACCATGTACTTTGAAAAGGGTAAGTGCAGGGATATCCTAAAGGCCATAAAGGCATCTGCATCAATGCCGTATGTTTCACCGATGGTTGATGTTGACGGCCATAAGTGCCTGGATGGCGGATGCAGCTGCCATATCCCATATAAATGGGCCATGGAACAAGGATATGAAAACATAGTGGTCATCAAGACAAGAGAAAGAGGATACAGAAAAAAAGAATCCTCAACTTCAAACACAATGGCCACCAGATTTTATAAAGACAATCCTGAGTTTGCAGAAAAACTTATGACCATGAACGCAGACTATAACAAGGAATGTGATGCAATTGACCAGCTGGAGAAAGATGGACGAATATTTGTAATCGCACCTTCTGAGCCCGTAACAGTTAAAAGGGTAGAGGGCGATATGGATAAGCTGGGAAATCTCTACTGGTTGGGCTATAACGATGCAAAGAGAAATCTTTTTGCATTGACTAAATATCTTAAATGACAAATATCAGTGGTTGTGGAGCATATGGGGACCAGGTGCAAAGAAGCCATATTAAGTGAAACAGACAAAAGATATGAGAGGCTTCAAAAAGGCTGTTAAATGGAGTGAGTATTTTATGAGAAAGAAAGCTGTTATAGGAATCAATACCATACTGATAATACTGGAGCTGATTGCACTTATCCATGATATCTATGCCTTCGGGATAGGTCTCTTTGAGTGGTATACCGTTGATAGCAACGTGCTCCAGCTGTTTATATCTGCCCTTGTAGTATATTACTGCCTTAAAGATAAGCCCATCCCTGATGCTGTCACTATCCTGCATTTCATAAGTGCAGTGGGGCTTACTGTAACATTTCTGATCGCAGCATTTGTTCTTGCACCAGAGGGCGGGATAGGCTATTACTTCCTTGAAAATGTGGCGCCGATAAACCATTTCATAGGACCGCTGCTGTCGGTTATATCCCTTGTGGCACTGGAAAAGACTCATAAGCTTCCTCTTTTTATCATTGTATGGCCAGCAGCAGTAAGCCTGTTTTATGGCATCGTCTGCCTTATTCTTAATGCCGTAAATCTTTTAAGTGGTCCATATTTCTTTTTAAAGGTATACGAACAGCCTGCCATAGTGATTGTCATATGGTTTACAATAATAGCAATTCTTTGTGTTGGACTGGCATTTGCCTACTACACGCTGAAATGGAGAAAAAGAAGTGAACAACAAACTTGAACGAATCACTAACCGGATTTGGATCATGCCATTTGAAGAGTGGCGTGACAGACCAAATCTTGGTTATATAAGAGGAGATAAGTACAATGTGGCTGTTGATGCAGGGCATTCTGTAAACCATGTTGAGCAGTTTTATGAACTGCTGGAGGCTGAAAACCTACCCCTGCCGGACATCACAGTAATTACTCACTGGCACTGGGACCACACCTTCGGAATGCATGCGGTAAATGGTCTTTGCATAACGAACAGCATAACAAACATGCATTTAAAGGATTATAAGAAGAAGCTGGAGGCTGAGGGGACAGAAGAGTTCCTTTCCATGTATGATGCAATCCGCAATGAATATCCCGGGAATACCCCGATTATTGTCACACTTGCAGATATAGTATTTGATGGAAATCTGTCGCTTGATCTTGGAGGGTGCACTGTGAACCTTCTTCAGACCAAGGCACCTCATACTGATGATTCAACACTTGTGTTTATCCCTGAAGAAAAGGTGTTGTTCATCGGGGATTCTGCCTGTGGAGCTTTACCTGACTGGCAGAAAGACCCTGGACTTTGCAAAAAACTTGCAGACTGTTTATCCTCTATGGATGCTGATACAGTCATAGATGGCCACTGGGTAAAGCAAACCAAAGAAGAAGCGCTAAACGATATCATGACAGATATCTGATAAGAGATGCTATGAAACTGATTCATCTGAACAAAAACGACGTAACCGCTCTCTACCATGAAAGAATGGTCAATGACTTCATTGAGGATGAGCTCAAGCCTCTTTGGGTAATCCATAACGCTATGGACGAAGGAAATTATGAACCACTTGGGTTGTCTGATGGAGCAGAGCTGTATGGGTATACATTCCTTGTTCGCCAGGGCAGGAACTATCTTGTCGATTATCTTGCCATATTCCGAGACGTCAGAAACCAAGGTATCGGATCTGAGATGTTAGGACTTCTTGGAAACTATCTTGCAGATGCAGAAATGATAATGTTAGAGGTAGAAGATCCTGCTTTCGCTGAAAATGAGGTGCTGCGAAACATTCAGGAAAGACGCATAAAGTTTTATAATCGAAATGGCTGGAGTGACACCGGTCTCAGAGTAAAGTGTTTTAACGTTCCATTCATCGTTTTAAAGCAGATTAATTGCCAAGGTATGGATTGGAACAGACTTTGGGAAACATACCAGGCATTCTACAGGAGTGTTCTCCCCAAGAAAATGTTTGATGAAAATATAAAATATCTGGATTATAACAATGAACACGGAGATTTATGCTAAAACAGGCGCTTTTATCAAAAGGAGGTCATCTATGTATAAGATCGTGGCAAGATTAACAGTAAAGACAGATAAGATATGGATGAACTTGTAAAGTATCTGTGAATCATTTTTTCATTAATGATGACAATACAGAATATTTTCAATTGTATTGAAAGCCCTCATAATGGTTGTATGAGGGCTTTTGATATGGATAAATTTAAACTTACAAAAATTATTGAAAATAGCGGAAATGGCTATGAAGAGTACCACTTTGAAGTGACCAATGAAGCGGACACGGATATTTATCTTTCATGCGTTGAAATGTTCCTATGCTACGACCTGTGTGTGAAAGGGTTATCTTCAGGGAAATACTCAGTTTTTAGAAGTGGACGACATAAGAACGATATGCCGGGAGTATTTGTTACCGGAGAGGTAGATGACAGACTCTTTGACGTTTCATCAGGCATGACAGAAAGTGGTGACAAGGAAACTGTGGATGACGCATTAAGCGGCGGGTATCTTATTTCCAGTGACCACCTTACACTTATCAAAGACCATAAGGGTAAGACTCTTGCCATTGAGTTCCTTACCGGAAGAGATCAGCTTTTTGAGACAAGGATAAAACTGGATTCTAATGCAAACATTGAATATATCAAGTCGGATGTGATCTTTAATATATATATTTCTCCCGGTGAAACTGTAAACACAGAGAGCATGCGCATAGCTCTTGTAGATGATACGCAAAAAGAAATAGAATCCTTTGCAAGCAGGAAAACAGCGCTCTATGGTTCAAGGAATACAAGAAGGCCGGCTGTTTTCTGCACATGGTATTTCTATGAACTAAATGTTACTTATGAAGATGTAAAGACAAATCTTGAGATCATGAAAAAGAGGCACCTTCCTTATGATGTATTTCAGGTTGACGAAGGATGGGAGAGAACTCTTGGAGAATATGAACCAAATGAGAAGTTTCCCATAACCATGGAAAAGCTGGCATCTGAGATCAGGGAAGCTGGTTTTGTACCTGGACTCTGGAGCAGCCCGTTTGTTGCACACGAATCGGCTACTATATGGACAAAGCATCCCGAATGGATATTGAAGGATAAAAATGGCCAGCCCTGCCTTTTCCCTATGAATGATACTGTATATTACGTATTTGACATTACGGATGAAGGTACTTGGGCGTATTTTAAAGACCTGTATCACATATTCACTTTCGAATGGGGGTATTCATATCATAAACTGGATTTTACAAGAGCTGCCGTAATCTATGAGGATGCAGATTTTTTTAACAAGAAGATCACCCTTGCAAAGGCCTACTATATGGCAGTAAAGGCTATCAGAGAAGGCATGGGAGAAGATGCATTTTTCCTTATGTGCGGAGGTCTTTATGACCCGATAATAGGACTTGTGGATGCTCAGAGAACAGGATCAGATGTGCTTTCCATGTGGAGCAGTAATATTAACAAGAATGGTAAGACTGCGCCCTATACCATAAGGCAGTCAGTAATGAGATATTACATGAACCTTTGGTGGGCTAATGATCCTGATGCGCTGATGGTCAGAAAAAGTGATGTGATGCAGCGCGGTTCACGACTTACACTGGGTCTTCTTAATGACGATGAGGTAAAGACCAGTGTAATGAACCAGTTTACAGGGGGCGGCATTATGTGCCAGACAGAGCCTCTTGATCAGATTTCAGATGAACGGCTCTTTGAGATAAGGCATGTCCTTCCTGTCTTGAACACAAAAGCTACACCCTTGGATGTCATGAGCAGTGAAAGATTTCCGGGAGCTATCAAAGTAAATATCCCGGGAATCGATGCAACGTACATTTGCACTACTAACTGGTCAGAAAGCGAGAGAAAAAAGCTTATACTCGATATGTCAGTTCTCACTAAAGACAAAAATGCAAAATATGTAGTTTGCGGTTTTTATTCCGGGATATATAAATCAGGTATTGGTGCTTGCGATATTGTGAACATGGGTGATATCAATCCGCATGCATCAGAGATAATCAAAGTACAAAAAATGTCCGATAAGCCAATAATAGTAGCATCGGACAATAACTACACAATGGGTGGGGAATGCCTTAATCTTGCAGTTAAAAATGAGGAACTCATAATCGAAGTACGAAACTTATTGCCTGTAGATTTAAATTACAAAGTTCTTTTACCGGAAGGCTTTGTTTATGGAGGAAGAGATTTAGTGGATGTTTTCATTCCATGGAAAAGTCCAGATATTAGAACAATTTCCTGTAGGGTTAAATTAGAAAAAAGATAGGAGGCATACGATGAAGATAGCAGTTATAGGACCTGGATCCATGGGACTTTTATACGGAGGAAAGCTTTCAAAATGCGCTGATGTTACACTCTTTGGAAACAACAGGGACCATATCAGAGAGATAAACGGAAACGGTGTAACTATGAAAAGGGAGGATTCAGAGAATCACTATGATGTGAAGGCAGTTTTAAACGGTCAGGATACCGGGATATACGACCTTGTCATACTATTTACAAAAGCCTATCTGACAGAAACTGCCCTTACAGAAAATCAGTCCATCATTGGCCCCAATACATATCTTCTTACACTTCAGAACGGCGCAGGACATGAGAATGTATTAAAGAAATTCGTCGATGAAAAAAGGGTTCTTCTGGGAACAACTGCGCAGGGAAGTTCCAGGGAAAACGCTCACGTAATAGTCAACAGTGGACTTGGTGACACCTCCATTGGAGCATTTGCACCCTGTGATGAAAACAGCGCATTTCTGCAAAGCATAAAGAACATTTTTGAAAGCGCAGGATTTCCTTGCGTGATAAGCGATAATATCAGACAGATGATATGGAACAAACTAATGATTAATGCTTCATCAAGCGTGCTTTCAGGAGTTCTTCAGGTAAAACAGGGCTATATTGCCGAAAACCCAGATGCATTTGAGATGTGCAAGAGTCTTATCAGTGATATATGTACTGTGGCAAATGCTGAAGGTATGTGCTTTGATACAAATGAACAGATAAACAGACTCTACACTCACCTTAAAAATGCTCCTGATGGCCTTACCAGTATCTATGCTGATCTTAAAAACGGAAGAAAGACAGAGGTTGATTACATAAGCGGTGCGGTTGTAACCGCTGCCATCAGAAACAATATAAAAGCTCCTTCGCAGGCGATGATTGTCCATATGGTCCATGCCATGGAAGGATTATATGACAATAAATGAGCAATCGGAAGTACAAGAAAGGAAATCATGATATGGCATCTACATTCAAAAACTTTGTAACAGAACTTCCGGATATTAAGAACATGGTTTTTAACATCACAGATTATGGAGCTATTTCCGGCGGCACTGTTCCATGTACAGAAGCAATCAAAAAAGCTATAGAGGAAGCCTCAAATAGTGGAGGCGGCCGGATTTTAGTGCCAAACGGCATATGGCTTACCGGCCCTATTGCTCTGAAATCAGGCATAGATCTCCATCTTGAGGATAATGCAGTTCTTATCTTCACCAAGAGCAAAGAGGATTATCCTCTTATCGTAACAGACTATGAAGGAATAAAAAGAATACGTGCTGTTTCCCAGATATCAGCGGAAAATGCTGAGAATATATCTATAACAGGCCGTGGTATCATAAACGGAAACGGCCATCTTTGGAGACCTGTGAAGCAGTTTAAGATGACAGACAGGCAGTGGAAAGCTCTTTTGAAAAAGTCCGAGTATGTAATTGACAGCAAAGAAGGCGGCGTCTGGGTGCCAACAAAGACCATTTATGATGCTCGCTTTGAGGGCGAAGTTTTTCCAGATGATTATGCTTCAGAAGAAGAGGCTCTTGAGAAGGCAAAAGAGTTTTTTGATTTTTACCGTCCGGTGATGGTCAGCTTAAGGCACTGTAAAAAGGTTCTTCTTGACGGAATAAGATTCCAGAATTCTGCCGCATGGAATATACATCCATACTTTTGCGAGGATCTGACTATATGTAATGTCTCTGTGAATAACCCTTATTATGCACAGAATGGAGATGGGATAGATGTTGATTCCTGCAACAGAGTGCACATACATCACTGTGATCTCCAGACAGGGGATGATGGCATCTGTCTTAAATCAGGAAAAGACAAAGAGGCAAGGAAGCTCTCAGGCCCTTGTCAGAATGTATATATCCATGACTGTAAAGTCGGGCAGAGCCATGGCGGTTTTGTAATAGGCAGTGAGATGTCCAGGGGTGTCAACAATGTACTTGTAAAAGATTGTACCTTTATAGACTCTGATGTGGGAATAAGATTCAAGAGTGCTCTTGGAAGAGGCGGAGTCGTAGAAAACATCTTCATGGAAAATATCCAAATGGTTAATATAAAGTCTGAATCTGTAATTATAACCATGGATTATATACATAATCTTATGGATTACAACGATCCGGTTTCCAATAGTACTGATCCTGAAGATATACCAGAATTTCGGAATATTTTCCTTAAGCAGTGCATTTCGTCTGATCCAGATGCCTACTACATGATCAGATCTCTCGAAGGACATCCAGAGACAGTTCATGACATATTTTTTGAAAAATGCAAACTTGGGTCTGCACTGTAACTAAGTATCTCAAAGTCATATGACTATTGTATGGAATATTTGCAAAAGACATAGGACATTTGCTATAGTAACTGCAAAAGTGGCACGACTATTGGAGGGGACATGATGAACAGAAGTGGACTGTCCGATGTAAAGGATGCTTATCTGGAAGAGCATGTAAATGCAGTACTGTCAAAGATATAATTGGTTGGGGCATGCTTAAAATAGCCGATATGAATACTGCTTATTCCTATGAGGTGGTCTCTTTATGGGGGATCTGGCTGTAGATTATTCTAAATCTGAGAGCAGCGGCTGAATGAAAAGGGGGAACAAACTCATGAGAGGTATCTTCATAGCTTTAATGCTTATCTGCCTTATCTACTCGGCTAGCATATATATGATAGGAAGTGGCACTTTTTCCTTCATGATATGGATTTTCGGAGCAGTTTTTTTCGGAACAGCCTTTTATCTGTCAGGAAATGGACGTTGGTACAGAATTCATATAATAATTCGCAGTTTTTTGCTTGGAGCCATATCCTTACTGCTTGTAATTACTGTAGTCTGTCTGATTTTAATGCTCAGTAATTTTAATGATAAGGGTATAAAAGATCTCGACTACATCGTAGTTCTCGGAGCTCAGATGAGGAATGACGGGCCAAGCACTATATTCAAGTACAGACTTGACGCAGCATATAACTATCTGGTAGAAAACCCAAAAACAGTCTGCATAGTCTCGGGCGGAAAGGGCCCCAATGAAGATGTCTGTGAAGGTGATGGCGGAAGAAAATACCTAATATCCAAGGGAATAGATCCTTCCAGAGTGATTGCTGAAAACAAGGCTATGGATACGTCTGAAAACATAGTGTATTCCGTAGGGCTTATGGATTCCGGCACTAATGGCTCCGATAAACTAAAAATTGGCATAGTTACAAACAATTATCACCTGTTCAGAGGGATACACCTGGCCAAAAGTCTGACAGATAAAAATGTTTACGGGATAGCCGCATATACACTGCCATGGTATCTTCCAAACAATATGGCAAGAGAATGCTTTGGAATAGTAAGAGATTTTAGTAAAATGAGGTTTTGACGTTATAATAATTTTCTGTATATCGAATGAATGAACTGCTAAATGAGATAAGAACACGCCGTCAGGGTACTATGATCTCATAGTGCCTGCTGACGGAAAGAGATCTTTTGTTTCAGTCTGCGATTTTGATGGATTCTGGACCTGCTTCGGTTCAGATGCTTAGGGATGTTATAAGTGCTGTGAACCCGGCAAGAGCCATAGATGCATACGGAAGACGCAGAAGGATTTAAGAGGCTTGGAATATCTAAGGAGTTCAGTCGGCTGTCACATGTGCTTAATACATATCTTTAATGTCGATTAGAATGCACTTATCGATGTTTTCTTTTACATACTTAGTAAATCCGTTTAGAGAGAAAAGGCATAATATCGGGCTGGAGGCAGGTAAATACTTGATCTTGTCAGTGAAGTTGTCGTAATCATTTTTGTCAAAGGGCTCTTTTTTGAACTTGCATTCCCCGATGAGCTCAATTTTCTTGCCATTCTTGCCTAGAAGATCTATCTCAATCTGCTTGGGCTTTTTCTCTTCATCCAGGACTGTGTCTTGATAGTCTGTAATCTCAGTGAGCACGGGGATTCCATCTTGTCCTGCATGCATCATGAGATATTCCTTTGCCATTTTCTCGAAAACCTTTCCCATGAAATCATGAATATGATCTTTTACATTCGCATAATAGTATGTGGCACCATTATCGGCATTAATGAGACTTATAGCTCTGTTGACATAACGGAACCAGAACTCAAGCATGCTGTCATTAAGGACATAGTAGGGCTTTTTTGACACCCTTTTTTCTAGGATTTCGGCGTTGGTAAGGACTTTTAGCGGGTATGTGATATCATCCGCCCCTACACATGAAGCAATCTCACCATTTTTGGTATGGCCGGTAGCAACAGCAGATATTATGGAATTATATATTGCAGGGCTCTGCCGTTCACTGGAAACCACTGTCTTTATCTGTTCTTCTGAAAAATAGCCTCCGATAGAATAGAATTGTTCAATGATGTTGTCTTCAAGGCTCTCGTCAGTATTGAACTGCTCAATGTATTTTGCGACGCCATTTGATAGCCCATAGCATATGGCTTTTTCCTCGTTGGTATAACCGTCAAGGAATTCGGCGGTCTCATAATAATTGAATGGCCTGAGTTTTAATTCGATGTTGCTACGGCCATGAAGAGGAGCTGACTCTGCAAGAACTTCATCCTTCATGAAACTTACTAGAGAGCCGCATATAATGAAGAACAGGTTTCCGTTCTTCCATTTTGTGTCTATTTCTTTCTGAAGGACTGACTGTATGTAAGGGCACTGTTTTGCGAGGTAAGGATATTCATCAATGAAAAAGATGATCCTTTCCTTTTCAGCCTGTTTCCCGACATAATCAAAGAGAGTTTCAAAGCTTTTGAAACTGATATCGCCGAGCATATCAGGGGCAAGAGCGTTAAGTACTGCTTCTGTCATCATTGATAACAGCTCGTTTTCCCCGCGTTCTACTGATGTAAATGATATGCTCTTGCATTTATGGTCGCTTATAAACTTGTTTACGAGCTTAGTCTTTCCAATCCTTCGTCTGCCGTAAAGGACAGTCATTACAAAGCCGTCCTGCTTAAACTTCTTATCCAGTATCTTAAGTTCTGGTTTTCGACCTCTGAATATATCCTTCATAATGTGCCTCACGTTATCGAAAGTGGTTTTGCCGAAAGCGATTTGGCCTAAATGGATTTCGGTAAATATATTGTAGCTGTTATTTGCGGTTTTATCAAGAGTATTAGTGGCGTTTGTTGTTATGCCATAACGCACCATTCTTGGTTTAATCCACAAATTCGTCACATCGTATTTAGGCTGCTTTTAGGTAAAAATAGAAATATCAGCGATCTGGAATTTGCTTTTGCTGTGCATGATTACATGGAAATGTTATCGTTATTTAACAGGTTGTTAATGGATTTTGCTGTGTGAGGATAATATGATAGAAGCGGTAGAGTATTTGCATGGATGCGAGATAAGGAGAGCACATAAATGAAAGTATATCAGAAATGGTTATTGGCTATTTGTGCTATATTGATGCTGGTCGTTTGTATCCCACATAAAGCAGAGGCCTCTGGCAAATATGATTACAAGATTACTAAGCTAAAACAAGGAAAGTGGGCAAATGCCAAAAAGACTACGTATAGCTTTGATTCAGGTAAGTTTACCATCAGACTGCAAAAAATTACTGTACCTGCCAATGGCTATGTCAAAATAAACTTCAAGAAAAAAGGTACAGAGTTGGCATTTTATAAAACCATCAACCAAGACAGGCTTGATAATGAGCGTGTGGCGAGCGCAGTCAGCCAAGATGATAAGGTCTGTTATCTGGTTCTCCCCAAAGGAACATATTACATTGGGCCATATACATCCTACGAAGGCAAATATCGTTGGTCTTTTATCAAATCACCCACGCCTTCAAATACAAAAAAGGCTAGGGCAAAACCATTAGCAAGTGGAAAAAATGAGAGAATTGTATTCAACTACGGAAAGAAGAGCAACAGATGGTATAAGATAAATGTCAAGAATCCCAAAAAAATTACTGTATATGTTAAAAACTCATTGCAAACAGGAGATGCTGTTTTACATATTTATGATTCAAACGGGAAAAGCATTTTCTGGGAAAACGTATATGGGAAACGTGAAATCTCAGAGTTTCAAACGGGAACATATTACGTTGAGGTTTGCTGCCCGACCTCAGCCGGAAATAAGATTAGAGAAGCTTACGAGAGGTATATCGAATTTAGTTGGAAATGATTACTGTAAAATCCCCTTAAGGAGAATAAAAGGTAAGTGGTATATAGGAAAAATAAGTAAACAGCTTAACTATGCTATGGATTGCAGAATCAGCAAGGCTGCTAAAGACATAAAGTGGTGATACGAATAGGCAAGCATTGAAAATGTTTTTTTGCCAGCAGAGAGAATTGTGATGGCCACAGTTCGATCCTCATATGCTCCATATTTGTATTGTTTTGGCCAGGAGGCTTCTGTTAGAGAAGCTGAAATTGCTGCTGAGGACCGCAAGCATAAAAGAAAAATATATGCCATTATCGCCATTGTTGTTGCCATCATAGCTTTTTATGTATATCTGAATCTGACTGATAATGAGATGCTTTTTATATTACTTTTGATGTGGGGATTATTAATTGGTCTGGTTGCAGTAATGGCAAAGCTTGCTATAAAAAAGACAAAAAGTGATCAGCAAATTGCACTTGAAATGAAGCGCATGGAAATGGAAATGAGAATGGAAGAACAAAAAGACTGAAAAAAAGAGAGGGTGGTTTAAATGACCAAACGCGTGTTCGAAAAGCTCGCATTTTACAGATAGTGTTATGTGTTATAGAACATTCGGAATAACCAGAGCGCCATCCCAGGCATTTTGTTATATAACAATTCGTATCGGATCGCAGTTCCTAACGTATAACGCTAATGTTTCTTCTTCTGAGAGGTCCAACAGTTCTTTCATAATGCACTTAATTACCACGAAGTGGGAGATGATCCCCACCTTATCAGCATTGTCTTTCAGTAGTTCCTGCACAAAGGGTCTAACCCTGCGGCAGACATCACCATAACTTTCACCATTAGGCGCCTTTGCAACGAAGTCCTTCCGAAATCTCATATAGAATGGATCACTAAAGTACTTGGCATACTGTGGCTCAGATTTTATATCAACTATTTTTCTGCCTTCAAAGTCTCCTAGTGATCGCTCCTGAATCCTTTCATCAATTACAAGCTCAGCATTCAAAAAAGCATTTGCAGTCTGTACTGCCCTTTTAAGAGGAGAGCAGTAGTATATATCTACATTATCAAGCATCGAGCAATTACGAAGAGCTTCAGCCTGCTGAAAACCGACCGGAGTCAGATCACAGTCCCATCTACCAGTAAAAACTGCCTCATCGCCTCTGAGCGCATTTCCTATACTTTCACCATGTCTAATCAATATTATTTCCATATCTGTTTAACTTCTCTCTTTAGAATTATGTCCATTTTAAGGGCGATATACACAAAAAATTTTTTACTTTATGCACCTTAGCGTAACCCCTGTAATATGTTCCGTGTCTCTTCCTTTTTGCCCTTGGCAGCCTCAGCATATATATTTGTCGTGTTGATGCTGCTATGGTGCAGTTTTTGCTTTAATAACAATATGTCATTACCGCTTGCCTCATAAAAACTCATGGCAAAACTGGATCTGAGTTTATGAGGGGTTATTACCTGACCATCAGCTTTTCCAAGGCTTGCCTCGGCGTATTTCTTGACCAGATTTTCCACAGCTCTGACGCCCAGACGCTCGCCCTTGAGTGTAGTAAAGGCAGGGATCTTGCTGTCCGATGAGTTATATTTTGCCCTCTGAGCTGCGAAATAATCCTGCAGATATTCAGCGCATTCATCAGAATAGGAGACAATGTCTTTATCGCCGCCTTTCCTTACGACCAGAACAGTACATTTATCAAAGTCATAATCGATTATATCCGTTGACAGCATTTCAGACACGCGAAGTCCTGTATCCAGAAGCAGCAGTATCATAGCGGAATCCCTGAGCACATACCGGTCGTGATGAGCAGCCGCTTTGCCTGCCAGTTTTTCACCTGTCCTGACGGTATTTAATAATTTCGATTGCTGTTCATTTGTTAAATAAATAACATTTTCCTTTGGAAGTTTTTTCTGCCTCAAGGCAGCTGCCGGATTAGATTTAAGCTTACCATTTATCATAAAAAAGCTGAACATTGATGACAAAGAAGCCCTAAGCCGTTTAACCGTTGATGCATTATGTTTCTGCGGGATTTCATTCTTTTTCTTGAGTTCATTTCTTTCCTTGGTGAACCGTCGGTCCTTGGAGCTTCTTATGAGTGTCAGATATCTGTTTACATCCAGTGGTTCAAGCCTGGCCATATCATCAAGGGTAAGATCCTTGATTTCTTTGCCATCATGATCCGGCATATTGTTCACCATATACCTTAGGAAATCATAAATATCCCTTGAATACTGAAGCATTGTCGATGGATTCTCGGAATTTCTGAAGTTAAAAATAAAATCAGTGACAAAATCCGGCATTTCATCAAGAAGTCCGTTGATCTTTTCTGCATAATTCACGTTGTCATTTGCCATGATGATTTACCCCCATATAACCATTATATCATAAAATATGCATTTCTAGTACGTAAAACTAAAATATTACGCATAGAATTTGCAGATATAAAACCTTGCGTCCCCTATTGCTGCCTATCCCCAGAACAGAGGTATATTGTAACCTGAAAACTTTCCATCTCTGGAAACAAGAGTCATACCTTCTGATTTGGCCTGTGAAATAATCAGTCTGTCAAATGGATCATTATGGATTGACGGAAGCGACATTATCTCATCAAGATGAATCGGTTTGATACCAAGAATTGAGATTGCTTTTTCGTTACATGCCTTTGCTATGTCAGAAGCTGAATATTGTATGTTCAGCTTGCCAATACTTCGTTTTATGGTTATTTCCCATAACGATGCTATACTGACATAGATCTTCTCTGAGTTGCATATAAGATCCTTTGTGTTTTGAGGTAACTGGGGATCATCAAAAAGAAACCATAATAATGCATGGGTATCCAGCAAGTAGTTCATACATACTCCTTAAAGCATTCTGGCGTGTCATCGAAATCTTCAGCCATAATACAGTCACCTTTTAACCCACCAGGTGTTCTAAATTGCTTTTTTTCGGTAGTTACACTAGGATTATCCTTGGTTTTTAAAAACTGTATAAAAGAAACCACTTCGGCTATCTTGTCTTCTGAAAGCCCATCAGCTTCTTTTATAAGAATATCAACTCCCATAATTGATCTCCTTAATGACAGATGAAAAAAACACTAATTCCTACAATATTATAACTCATATAAGCGGGCATATGTAACTTTATTGATCCTGTGATATGCAAAACTTTATGAACTAGCTTTCTTATTCTTTATTTCAACATATACGTCTGATCCCAACACATCGTGTATAGCCAACTGTATTGCTAATCTGTAGTGGGTCATAATATATTCTGCAGCCCATTCGTTATCGCCAGGATAATACACATCTATTGCCCATCCTGAAACCTGCTTCATCTCAAGAGGCTCTATCCAGGTTCTGTAGGCCACTTCTGTCATTCCTGTTGACAAATGCACATGACGTTTAACTTGTTCCCATTTGTCAAGTGTCAATTGATTCTGCACCTTATCACGGAACAACAGTTTTTCCTGGAACGGTATTAATATATAACTCCGAACTATCTCGGACGCTGCATGGCTATTCTCAATATTATCACTCATTTTGTCTGCCTTCCTCCCTCTACTATAAGTATAAAAAAGAGATGGTCACATAATGACCACCCTAATTATTTAGTTGTCACAGTATATTACCCACAAGCAAGGACCATTACATTGCAATAATCCGGCTTCATTGCAGAATATGATGCCCCGAATACAATTTCTACATCCGGACCGGTAAGATTACGTATGCACTCTGCAGCATCACTTCCCTTCCAGCGAGCCGTCCTGCACTATACCGAATATAGACATTTGTACGTAATTGTCGTCCATGTTGAAGCCTCTTCTACTTCATTCACTTCCCATTTCCCATGTCTTTTTGGCAATTTTTTTCTCTTTACGGATATCCGGTCCAGATAACTTGAGAATCTTATAATTCCCAGTAATCCTCGAAAAGATCCTGTCAGAGTAAATACTCTGTAGCCCTTCGAGAGAGTAATTAGTGGTAATAATTGTCGACTTTTTGCGATTTTTCCGTTCTTCAAGCAGAGAAAACAGTTCTCTACCCACAAAATTGCCCATAATCTCTGTCCCCAGATCATCAACAACAAGGAGATCGCAGTCATACAGGTCATCGTACACCGCCCTTAACCATGCCTTGTTTTTGAAATCAAATGCATATTCTGAAATAAGCTCAAACAATCCAATGGCGCCAAAGTAGATGACTGAGTTCCCTCTCTTCAAAAGCTCATCTGCAACGCAAATGGCCATAAAGCTTTTACCCGTGCCAACGGGGCCATATATAAAAAGGTTCTGGTAGTCTGTGTTAAAGTTATCAATGAACTCTTCAGCAGCCTTTCTTAACCCTTTGAACTTAACAAGATCTTCGCCCTTATAATACGAATCAGTCATGTTTCCAAAATTACACTCCTCGGTCAGCGCCCGGAGATTTGACTTGTCGTATAGAGTTTCAATTATCTTTTGCTTAAAACAATGGCATTTTTCATTTCCTATGTATCCTGTATCCTTACAATCCTTGCACTTATATTCGATATCCAGGTAGTCAGATACATAGCCGGAATTCTTTAATAGCTCTGCCTTTTGGAGAGCTAAAGAATTTAATTTTGCATCCAGAAAGCTCTTTTCTAATTTTTCTCCAGATATAATCCGCCTGCCATACTCCCCACTGGCAGTAGCAGTTTGTTCATCAAGTTCCTTA
>JAEEGH010014884.1_pt1 | contig 16990 bp, 8 predicted proteins | sample 9134181 | NCBI WGS metagenome assembly JAEEGH01 (sample SAMN16246544, study PRJNA631951) | gut metagenome | biome: gut microbiome; feature: rumen; material: DP-attached | host: Bos | place: Iran: Karaj | collected 2018-10
TCAACGCGGTAGCGGATGCGGAACTCTTTTTCGAAAGGCTCGAAGTGGATGTCGGAGGCGCGGTCCTTGACTGCCTGGTAGAGGACGAGGTTCACGAAGCGGATGACCGGCTCGGAACCGGCCTGGGCCTCGATGTCCTTCTCGTCAATGGTGCCTTCCGTCGAGAGGGAGGAGTCGGCGGTGACGATGTCCTCGAGGTTGGTGAGCATGTCGGCGACAGTCGCGCTGTCGTCGCCATAGAACTCGTTGACGCAGTGCTCGATGTCCGTCTTGCGTGCCAGGACAATGCGGACGTCCTTCGACAGGACGAAGCCCAGCTCGTCGGTGGCGGCGGTGTCTATGACCGTGTAGGCGGCGAGGGTGATGTCATGCTGGCCGACCTCGACCGGCACTACCATGTGGGCGCGCGCCACGGCTGCGGGGATGGCGGCCCTCACCTCGACGGGGATGTCCGTCTGGGCGAGGTCGATGATGTCGGTGCCCATGTAGCCGGCGAGCATGCCGAGGAGGTCGTCTTCGGAAAGATAGCCTTGCTCGATGATGATATCGCGCGTCGCCTTGCCGGAGTTGTCGTGCTCCTCTTGAATGGAGAGCGCCTGCTCGTTGTCGATGATGCCGTTCTCGATGGCGATGTCGAGGACTGGGTCGAAGCGCAGCACTGGCCGCTCTTCGGGATGGACTGTGGTTTCTTCTGCCATGGCCTTGCCTATCTCAAAGTTACTGAAATTATACCACACCAAGCCTTGCGGGGCAAATATGGTAGAATTTCAAGCAATGGAACGAGAAGTTGAAGGGATGAATTTCAAGCGGGAGCGGGGCGGTGCGGCGGCGAATGACAGGCGCTGCGAACTGCTGTCGCCGGCCGGCTCTTTCGATGCCGCATGCGCCGCGTTCGCATTTGGCGCAGACGCCATCTACTTAGGACTACGCCGGCTCTCCGCACGCGCCGAAGCCGCCAACTTCTCCATCGACGAACTCCGCTCCATTTGCACATACGCCCACTCGCTGATGCCAAGACGCAACGTCCATGTGACGCTCAACACGCTCCTGCGCGACTCCGAGCTGGGCGAAGCAACCGAAGCAGCCCTGGCCGTTGCCGAGGCTGGCGCCGACGCCGCAATCGTGCAGGATCTGGCAGTCGCCGCAATCGCACGTCGCGTGGCGCCATCGCTCACCCTCCATGCCAGCACCCAGATGTTCGTCCACGGCATCGAGGGCGCGCAGGCGGCGCGCGAGCTTGGCTTCTCGCGAGTCGTCCTGGCGCGCGAGCTTACCTTCGATGAAGTCGCCGCAATTACGGCCTCCGCCGGCATCGAGACGGAAGTCTTCATCCAGGGGGCGCTCTGCTACGGATACAGCGGCCAGTGCCTCTTCTCCGCCCTCGCCACTGGCCGCAGCGGCAACAGGGGCCAGTGCGCCTACTGCTGCCGCAGCCGTTTCGCCCGCCCGGGCGGCGGCGCGGCCTCGTTCCCCTTTTCAATGCGAGACCTCTCGCTAGGCACGGCGGTGCGCCGTCTGCGCGACATAGGAGTCGCCAGCCTGAAAATCGAGGGGCGCATGAAAAGTCCGCTCTATGTCGCGGCCGCCACGCGCCTCTACCGCCTAATCCTCGACGGCGAGGCCGGTGACGACGAGATCGCCGAGGCCGCGGACGACCTGAAGACCGTGTTCTCACGTCCGGCAACCACGCTCTACTTCCACGGCCACAACACCCCCGACAAGATAATCGACCCTGAGACCGTTGGCCATCGCGGATGCCCGGTGGGGAAAATTGAGGCCATAACCGGAGGTCGGCAGGCCCGCGCCATCAGGCTCACGCCGACGCGGTCGCTGGAACTCCACGACGGCATCCAGATTGACCTCCCGGGGCGTCCATACGGCTTCGCCCTTGACTCGATGCGCCCGGCGGGGTCGCGGATGACCGTCACAACCGCGCCTGCTGGGGCCGCCGTGGACATAGCGCTTCCGCAGGATGCGCCTCGGCTTCCGGTTGGCGCGACTGTCTCATGCGCGTCCTCGCAGGCGACGAAGCGCCGGCTGTCATTCCCCAAGCCCCGTGCCGCAGAACTAGCGCCATCGCGGACCGTTGGTGCAGAGGTTATTCTGGCGCCAGACTCGATTTCGGCCAAGGCGGCGCTTGGTGGCGGGGAGGTGGCCGTGTCGGTGCCTGCGACTCTGAGTGCGGCGCAGAATCCCGAAAGGACCGCCGAGGCGGTGCGCGGCGCATTCGCGCGCACTGGTGGAACGCAGTGGCGCTTTGCGCCGGTGGAGGTGTCCGACCCGCAGTCACTCTTTGCCCCGGCATCGCTCCTCAACGCACTGAGGCGTGAACTCTGCGAAGCCCTTGACGCCCGCCAGGCGCAAATCTCCGGCGAGAAGGCGGTCGAGGCTGCTGAGACAGTCGGCGCGTGGCTGGCGGAGCCGCTTGGCGACGATGGGCGCATCCCGAAAGGACTCTCAATCAAGACCCCCTTTGGCTCAAGCCCTCGTGCGCTTGAATGCGGGGAAGTCGTGCTTCAGCTGATGCGCGAGGACTGCCGCGACGAGGCGCGGCTGGAAAAGACGCTTGCGGCTTGGCGGGCAGTTGCCCCGGCGCTGCGCGTGGCTCTGCCGCTCGTCGTGCGGAACGGCGACCTCGCGGTCGTTGAGAGGGCGGTTGAGAGACTTGCCGCGCTCGGCGTTGGAGCCTGGGAGGTCGGCGAAATCTCGATGCTGCGCCTGGTGAGGCGGGTTTGCGGAGAGGGGGTCACCGTCACTGCCGCGCCATCGCTCTATGCTCTCAATGCGGCCGCCGCGAGGCGGCTGCGCGAGATGGGGGTCTCCGCCGCGGTGATACCTGCGGAGGCTGACGAAGCCGATGCCGAGGCTCTATGCTCGAAGGATCCGGGGTTCTTCATAGCGAACGCGGAGAGCAGGCCGGCGCTGTTCGTCTCCGAGACGCGGCCTCTGGCGGATGGCGCCGCAAGTGCGAGCCATTTCGCGCTGGAGGACGTTGGCGGACACCGCTACGAAGTGATGCGCCGCGACGGACTCTGGATCACGCGCCAGGCGGAGGCGAGGCGCATTGCCGTTCCGGCAACTGCCCTGCGCTGGCGCCGCGAAATAGACTAGCCAGTCACAGAGCGCAAGGCGCCTGTCATTCGCGCACGATTTCGTAGTGCATGCAGCCGCCGAAGGGCTGGCGCGAGGATACTTTGAAGCGGAGGATGCCGGTGGTGCGCCCGCCCGGTGTGCTGGTGCCTTCACTTGAAACCCACTCGCAGGGGATGGCGCATTTGCGCCGCCCGTCGGTGCCAAGGGCATAAATGGCGATGCCGCGGGAAACGGCTTCGCCGTCGGGTTTAGCGTTTCGGGTTTCGGGTTTCGCGTCGGTGTCGAGCCTTAACTCAACTTCCGCTTCGCCGGCACGGACGAGGTATGGCAGGCGGCCGAAGTTCTGCAGGACCGTCATCGCCTCGTCGGCATAGCGTTCGCCGGTGTTCTGCAGGTCGGTGAGGTGGGTGACTAGAATGCGCCGCGATTCGGCGAGCGGCAGGCCGTCGAGAGATGAGGCCCAGATCGTGGTGGCGTTTGCGCCGGGCTGTTGCGCGTCGCGGATCGAGATGCGCAGCGCCCCGGCGCTGTGCGCGCCGCTTTCTGCGAAGATGCCGCAGGTACGCGGGGTCTCGATGAGGAACGAGCCGTGTTCTTGGTCGATCTTCACGGCGCCGGCGCCGATTTCGGTTGCACCGGCGTCATCTCCGCCGGGCGGAAGGAGATCGCGCCGCGCATCTTCGGAGGGTTTCAGATAGGCTTTGTCAAAATCGCCGGCGTGGGTGAATGGGGCGCGCGAAGTCCCGATGTCACCCACTATTGCGCCGATCTTCGCGCACCAGGCGGCCCATGTCCAGTCGGGCTTGGCGCTGGTGGCGATGGGTTCGTCCGGCGTGGCGAGGCGCGTCCACGGAAGCGTTACGGCGTAGTCGTTCGTGAGCGGGGTGGCGTCGCCGCGCAGGAAGAGGCAGACGCTCGCCCGCTCGGAGGCCATTTGCATCGGGTCGGCGGCGATGTCGAAGTAGCCGGACTGGCTCGCGCCGGGGTGGAGCGCCGTTACTTCGTTGTGCGACCAGGCGAAGCGCCAAAGCCCCGACCAGTCCTGAAGGGCTGCCTCTGCGCCCGTCGCGATGCCGCCCACTCCGCGGAAGCGACCTGGCCCGCTGAAGTTGTATTCGGAGATGGTGAATGGACGGTCGAACACGCGCATGGCCGAGACATTCGCCGCGCCCATCGATTCGCCCTTCAGTGGGTTCGTGTTCGGGCACCAGCTGGGCAGGCGCCAGTCGGTTTCAAGGAATGCCGGATGGTCAACATAGAAGTGCGTATCGACATAGTCGAATTCCTCCGAGCGGGGGAGGAGCATGGCTGCGGAACAGAGCCCGTTGTTGTTCATGTCCGTGAGGAGCGCGTGGCAGCCGAGCGAGTTGAGGAATGAACGCGTCCGCTTTGCGAATCGCGTCTCGACATCCGCGAGGAAGAGCAGATAGGCCCGCCCCTGGCGGTTCTTGCCAAGGCCGTTGGGAATCTCGGGCGTGATGTTGGCGAAAAGTTCCGGCTGCTCGGCCCTCTTTTGCGCAAGCCACTTGTCCCAGGCCTCGCGCCAGCCGGGACGCGAAAGGCAGTCGTTGCCGGAGACGTCATCGACGTTGGCCTCGTTCACGAGCGAAATCCAGGCGAGGGCCGGTTCGTCGGCGTAGCGCCTTCCCGTGACGGTGTTCGTGCGCGAGAGCCAGTTCCCGGCGAAGGCGAGGAAGTTAGAATAGACGCCCTCGTGGACATATACCGTGCGCTTGAAGTCGGCCATCGACATTTCGCCGTCGCGGTCAACGCCGACGGAGCGCCAGGTAATGCCTGCTCCTGTCCGCGAGACGAAGAGGTCGGTCGAAATGTAGATGCCCTCCTCGATGCATGCGGCGATGAGCCAGTCCATGCGGCGCATCATGTTCTCGTCGAGCCGGACGCGAGCCGGGTCGGTTTTGTCCACGCACCAGGAGTCGTGGTGGTGGATGCGGATGGAGTTGTAGCCGACGCGGGCGAGATTCCGCGCGATCTGGCGGGCGTCCTCCTGCGTTTCGGGGTAGTTGGCGAGATTGCAGAGATTGACACCATAGAAACGCTGTGGCACGCCCGGCATCCCCTCGAACTCGAAGTGCCCTCCCCGCGATACAACTCGGCCGAACTTCCCGGCGGGCTTGCCAGTGGGGCGCATGGCGGAGAAGTCAAGTGCGCTCCCCTCCAGAATCTCCTCCTCGGTGGCGAGCGGGATCCAGTTAAGCCCAGCCTCTATGGTCACGGGGGAGAGCGCGGATTTCATGCACTTGCCTGCTCCCGAAAGGGTGAATGCTAGGCGCTTCGTCGTGCCTCCTTTGTAGAGCAGCCTCTCTGGGTCGTCCGGCGGAAGGATGAAGCGCAGCGACATCGCCTTGTCGCCCCAATACTGCACGAAGAGGTTTGCGGGCTCTTGGAAGGTAAAGGCCATGCGCCGTCCGCCGGTGCGGTCGGCGATCTCCAGCCGCGATATTTTGGCGCGGCGGATTTCGTCCGGGCAACCTTGCTTCGGCAGGCGTATCGTCTCGCCGTCGGCGACGAGCGTTCCCTCGGCATAGTGCGACATCCGCAGTTCGCCCATGATGCCGAACATCTCCATGCGGACATCCGCTTCGGGAGTGAACGTCCACTCGGCGAAGACGGAAGATGTTTTCGGGCAATCCACGACCTTGAACGTCCCATTGATACTTGGCGCGTCCTTGGCGGCAAAGGCGATGTCGCGGGTTCCGTCAGGGCGTTCCGTCATGCCGGATGCATGCATCATGCGCCAAGGGGCGAGGGCGCCCTTGGCCTCCAGCGCCATGGGAACCGGCTTGTCCAGAAGCAGTCGCCCCGCGAAGGACGGCCAGACGTCGCCACGAGCGGCGAGGGCAGGGAGGATTGCGGCTAGGACAAATGCTTTGGTAATCTTCATGGCGGGGTTCCTTATGCCTTGGAGCAGCGGTTAGCAGCCGAAGGCGGAGGGGTCGTGGAGTTTCACTAGGAGGCGCTGCGCCATGTCCGGCGTTGGCATCTCCGCAAGTAGGGGCCAGAATGAGGCGATGGTCGGCACCCTGGCCTTCGAGTGGTCGCTTTCGCGGATGTCGTAGTAGAGGCCGTCCGCCTCGTCCCAGTAAAGGGCGTTCGTTTCGTCGCGGATCGCCGTCCACTTGGCATGCCAGGAGTTGGCCTCGCTGTCTCGGCCGAGGATGGCGGCGATGCGCGAGAGGCAGAGCGCCGAAAGGCCCTGTTGGGCGATGGCGTCGAGCCAGAGGAGGTCTGGACGCATGGTGCAGATGTCAGCGCCGGGCGAGGGGCCGTCGCCGTCGCGGCCGCGCGCGGTGTTGTCCATGCCGCAGGCGCCGCCGCTCCAGCGGTAGCCGCCGGGGACGCGCTTCAGGGTGACGGGCGCGCTGACGCCGTGTGGCTTGGGCGCGGCGGGATCGAAGGAGTCGAAAAGGTCGAACCAGCGCTGGAGCCAGCGGTGTTCGAGATAGACTTTCTCCAGACGCGCCCGGTCGCCAGTCTGGAGGGCGTATTCAAGTTCAACCCAGGTGAAGAGGGGCGGGTTGTCGGCGATGTGGACCATGAAGTCCAGCATCTTGCCCTCGCCGTCGCCGCACCAGCGGTTGCCGAGCACCTTGGGCAGGGGCGCGTCGCCGCCTTCGAGAATCAGTTTGTAGAAGTTCTCAAGCGACTCCACTCCGGGGAATTCCTGCGGGGCGTACTTGCAGAACAGCGCCATGAAGCAGGTGTCCCAGATCCAGATGCGGTCGGAGCGGTGCCCGCAGTCCATGTAGCGCGGGGCGGGGAGGCCCGGCACCTCGACGATATGCGCGTGCGCCAGTTCCCATGCCTTGTCGTAGAGCGCAATCCACTCTGGGCACTCGTCGAATACGGGGCGGGGGAGAAGGGCGCGCCAGCCGTCCGCTACGGAGGGATGCTCGTCCTCGCCGAACTCAATTCGGCCATCGGGGCTGGGGGCGGCGGTGCGCGCGAACCTGCTCTCGCCGGCCTGCACAGCAATCTCGCGGCCGTTGGCGACGAGGGTGAAGGGGCGGTTCGAGGTGACTGAGATTTCGTCCTTTGTCGCCACGATGTCGCAGACGACATCGCCGAAGCGGTAGTTCCTCACGCCGATGCGCCCGACTGGTTCTGCGGGGAAGTCGCAGACAAGGCGGTTGGCGAAGGCGTCGGCCCGCTTGACGCCGATTACGTCTTCAATGAAGATGGAGATTGGGCCTAGTGCGGACCATCCGCAGAAGTCGGGGCGGCTGTATCCGGGGCGCTTGGCGTATGTTCCCGGCTTGGCCTCCGTGGGCGAGTAGCACTCCCAGATTGTGTGGGGCTCGAAGTCGCGGTAGGTCGCGTCCATGTGGCGAAGGAGCGCGCGGGCGAGGTTGCGCGCCAGGGCGGTGTCGCCGCAGCTGTCAATGGCCTTGATGGCCATATAGGCCGTTGGCAGCCAGACCGAGCCGCGCCAGTAGCCACCGGTTGGCCAGAAGTCGGGATCGGTTGGCACGAGTGATGGAAGCGGGCAACGCGACGCAATGTCGGCCGCGGACGATTCGGGAGTATCCATTATTTTGCCCCCTGGAAGCGGATTGCGGGAGAATGTGCGGGCGGCGGGAGCTCTTGGAAAATCGTTTTCGCCTGTCCCTGAAGTGGTTGGACGAATGTCATGAACCCCTCGGCATCGCCGTCGGCGAGGAGCATTGAGTGCATCCCGTTCGTGGTTGCCGCGGCGCAGTTGCGCCGTTCTATTCCGCCGTCGCGATACTGGCACTTGTAGAGGCGGATTAGCTCGCACTTGCGCGCCATCACATCGGTGACGTCCACGAACTGGTCGGGCACGAAGCGCTTTGCCTGGTATTCCTCCTCGAAGAAATAGACCTCAGGCGAAAGCTTGGCGAGAAAGAGCGCCTTGAGGGCCGCCACGCCCGCCATGGCGTGGTCGCCGTGGATGTCCACCGGCCAGTGCGCGAAGACGGCGCGGGGCTTCAGCTCCGCGAGGAGTTCCGCCATGCGCCCGCATGTCTCGCGGGAGGCGTATGCCTCGCCGTCGATTTCGTCGAGCCAGTGAGGCGTGGCGCCAAGGGCGTCGCAAACGGCCGATTCCTCGGCCATGCGGATTTTCGCGGTTGAGCCGTCGCGGAAGCCATTTTCGCCCATGCCGCGCTCTCCGCGCGTCATTTCGATGACATGCCACTCGAAGATGTCGCGTGACAGCAGCATGGTGCCGAAGCAGGGAATCAGGTCGTCGGGATGAGCCACCACGACCGCGATGCGGTCTTTGGCCGGTGCGATGGTATTATTGGTGCTGGAGTTGTTCATGGTTTCAAAGATGTTTTTTCACAATTACGTTCATTCGCCCATGCTGCGCGTGGAACCGATTCATGGCGACTGCTCGGGCGCTTTCGTAGCGGCGACTACGACGGCGGCGTTCGTCGGGTCTCCGGCGTAGTAGGCGATGAAATGCCTGTCGCCGATGGCCGTCGCGTTGGCGTTTCCAGAGTCGTATGGGCGGACCTTGCCACCGAGCGCCAGCACTTCCGGCTCCGGCCATGACGCCGGGTCGGCGAAGATGTCCGCGACGCGCGCGGTTCGCCGCTTCAGCAGCCCCGGCCCGCGCTCGAAGTAGTAGCAGTGGACTAGCCCGCGTGCCGCGTCCAGGATTAGCGACGGCGTTGATGCCGATACATCGGTGATGTTCGTGCGCTTTTTCGTCCATGTTTCGCCGCCGTCTGCGGAGACGAGTTGGAGCTGGCCTGCGCGCGAAATCTCGGTGCGCGTGACTGCGAGGATACGCCCGTCGGGCAGCACGACGGCCGACGGCTCCGTGGGCCACTCGGCCTTCGGGATCCCGCTCTCGACTGTCCGCTGCTCCCATGTGCGTCCGCCATCGCGGCTTGTGAGGGTTCCCCATGCGTTTTTCGACTCGTCGCAGTAGTTGCCGCTGAACCAAAGCGACATCATGGCGTCGCCCGGCAGGTGGAAGACATCGGTTATTTGGATAGGCGCAGGGTCGAGCGACGGCGATGAAGTTTTCTCCCATGCGAGGCCGTCGAAAGAGCGGAAAAGGTCGTGGAAGGTGCCTGTATCCCAGCCGCCACGGTCTTGGCGACGAACCCAAAGGAGCATTGCGCCTGATGCGTCGATTCCCTTTCCTGCGGCACATTCACCCCATTCTGGCGAATCGGCGATGCAGATTGGATCGCCCCATGTCGCGCCGCCGTCGCGCGAAACACGGGCGAACGTGCCGCGCCCGCCATCGCCGGTCGTGTGTTGGAGCCCGCGGCTGTATGCGCAGACGAGCGTGTCGCCGACGGCCTGGATCATCGGCCAGGAGTTGTAGCCGGGGCGATTCTCAACGACGGAGAGCGCTACGCCGGGGGCCACTGCCGCAATAGGCGTGGCCGCAAGTGATGCGGAAGTAGTCATTGCCAGTAGTGCAGGAAGCAGTCTTTTCACGGGACATTCCACGTGTGCGGCGCTATTCCGCCAGGTCGAACCAGTTATAGCCGGCGCTTCCGCAGACTTCGACGATGGTCGTGGAGACGCGGTGCTTCCAATCCGGCCGGCGGGCGAGGGCGGCGCGGTAGTCGAGCGCCTGTTCGACAGTCTCCGCATCTGGCTCGGCGCGGCCGAGGACCTTGCCCTTCGCGGCGGCCTCGTTCGTGAAATACTTGAACTCTACCAGCTTCGCGGGCTTGCCGACGCCCGGCTTGGGGATGGCGAGGAAGTCGCAGCGTCCCTCGGACGAGTTGTATTCCGTCTCAAAGGAATACAGCATCGGCATGACGTCCATGCAGCGGGATGTGAAGGTCGTGCGGAAGAAGTTCTCGTTCATCTTGTCGAAGGACTGCGCCGGGATGCGCGCCTTGACGTAGTGCAGCCAGTAGGCGTCGAAAATGTCGCGCCATGCGCCGCCCGTCTTGAGGTGGGCGTGGCAGGCGTCGATGAAAGCACGGCGTGCCTCGTCTGTGTTCGTCACCTCGGATAGTTCGTCGTAGTAATCGACTAACATGTTCTTGATCGTGAGGTTCGGGATGTTGAATGTCATCTCGTCCTCGAAAGTCAGAAGTCCAAGGTAGAAAAGCGCGTATGGGAAGAACTCCCCGGAGAAGAACTTCGCGCGTCCGAACTTGGCGGAGAGCGCGCCAATGTCCGCCCTCTCGCCTGAACCCTGTTCCACATAGCGCCTGACTTTTGCGAGCGCATTGGCGGAATCGCGCGCAAGCCGCCTGAACCAGCCGATGTCCGTGCGCACGTTGGAGTCGATTATGAGAGCCGGGATTTTCCGCTCGACGAGAAGGCATCTCAAGTACCAGTTGCAGACAGTGGAATTGTAGAGCGGTTCCGCGCCGGGAAGGAAATGGTAGCCGTCGTAGAAATTTTCGAGGTCGGCCAGGACATTGGTTTTCAATGACGAATCGAGGCCGTGCTCCTCGAAGATTTCGTCAACGTACTTGCGGGTCTGTTCCTTTGTGAAGCCGACAAGGCCGAGTTTGTCTTGGTCGAGGCTCACGACAGTCCCGACGTTGAAGCCGCTCGAAAGGTCGTCGAGCGTGATCGGCAGGACGCCCGTGAAGTAGGTGCGGCCGACGGTGCCGTCCGCGAGACCCGCCTTGAAGGCCTTGAAGAACGTTTTGAAGAACGACTCCCGCGTCGCGTCGCCTTGCGCGTCGTGGCAGCAGATGGCGTTGTATTCCACGTCGCGGTTCGAGACGACCAGTTCGTTCGTGAAGTTGTCGTATTCGTCGATGATGACGTAGAGCGGCGGGAGGCGGTTGGCGTGTATGACTTCGCGAATCTTGTCAATGCAATCGGCCGGGCCGGTGGCGGCTCCAACATTCGACCAATCGGCAAGTTCCTTGTATTTCGCGCAGAACGAGCCAACCGAACATTGCACATTGCTCCAGAAGTTCCGTTCAATCTCCGCAAGCGTCCCGACCTGCACGGTCGAGAAGTCGAACGACAGCACCAGGAAGGAGTTGCGAAGCGGCGTTGGGTCGCGCCCGATGTCGGTCTTGCCGAAGAATTCGTCGAAGCGCTCCCTGAGGGCGACGTCGTAGTAGTGCGCGAGCATCGAGCAGACAACCGACTTGCCGAACCGCTTCGGCCTCAGGAACACGGGAGTTATTACATCCTCAAGTTTGCGGATGTAGGCCGTGTTATCGACAAAGTGGCACTCGTTGACGATTTGCGCCCAGTTGATGACGCCGTAGGGGATTCTGCGTTTTGTTTCCATGCCGACGATTCTATCAAATCATGTAACTGGGTTCAAAGGGCGGTCATTCGCGAACGACTTCATAATAGAGGCAGCCGCCGAAGGGCTGGCGCGAGGAGGCGGTGAAACGGAGGGTGCCGCAATGGGAGGGCCCGGCTTTGTCCGGGCCGCAACTAAATGTTGCGGGGACTTCGCACTCGCGCCGCCCGTCGGTGCCGAGGGCATAGACGCGCCAGGTTTTAATCTCACGCAGAGGCGCAGAGCCGCAGAGAGGTTTTTCGACAGGATTTACAGGATTCACAGGATTGTCATTGAGATTTGTGTCATTGGTGCTCAATGAAGATTTGTGGTCATTTCCAATCTTCAATTCCACCTCCGCCTCCCCGGCGTGGAGCAGGAGGTGCGACGAACCCCAGTTCAGGATGCCGACATGCGGCCAGAACTGGCTCTTTACAATCTTGCCACCCCACGAGAAGCCGTCGCCGTGTAGGTCGGTGAGGTGCCAGACTAGGATGCGGGAGGCTTCGGCGAGACTGGTGCCGTTGAGTGCCGTAGCCGCCACCAGCGCCGAATGGCCGGACACCTTGGCGGTGAGCGCGCCGGTTTTGAACGAGCCGCCATCTTGGACGAAGCCGCCGCATGTGCGCGGGCCGAAGACGACAATCTCGCCCTTCTCGCCATCGACTTCCACGCCGCAGGGGGGCGCGTCCGGGTGCGCGGAGGGCTCGTTCGCATTCTTCATCGCGTCAAGTCCCTTCACTCCCTCCGGCAATTGGTCTCCTTCAAAGGCCACGCCTAACCGAGCGCGCCATTCCAATCCGCGCCCCGCCCACTGCGGGCGCGAGGAAAGCGACACATGCCCCTCCGCGTCGGTGCGCATCGCCTCGTTTGATAAGGCGTTCGCGAAGGCCGCTTTTGGCGTTGCCTGGTCTCCGCGAAGGAAGAGGGGGATTGGAAGCCGGTCGGTAGCCTGCATGAGCGGGTCGAGGGAGAGGTCGAAGCGCCCAGGGGGGGCGTCAATGCCGTCAAAGAGCTTTTCGCGGTTGTGCGCATAGGCAAATGTCCAGATGCCAGTCCAGTCCTGCACCGACGCGAATGCACCTGTGAGAAGTCCGGCCATTGCGCGATTGAAATTCGGCCCGCCCATTTGGCTTTCGCTCACGACAAGCGGGCAGCCCCATACGCGGTTGAAGGCAACATCCCGATACATCCCCCTTGGGTCTTGGAGCGGGTTGTGGTTGCGGAAGACGCTGTGTAGCGGCAGCCCCGTCTCCTCCCGCGCCGCCTTAGAGGCCGAATTTGCGTGCTCTGTGTAGTAGTGGAAGTCAATGTAGCCGACGATGCCGGAGCGCATTTTTAGAATTTGCGGAAGCGTTGGCCCATTGTTCTCCGTAGCGAGCAGCGCCTTGACGCCGAGTTCATCGCGAAGAAATGCGGCTGCGCGTTCTGAGAAGCGCCCGCAGACCCATGCCCAGAAGGCGGCCTTGGCGCTGTTCTCCGGCGAAGGATCCCACCAGCCGCCTTTCTCGGGGAACTCATCTGGCGAGGCAGTCGGGAAAGCCTTGGGGTTTTCTGCGCGGGCCTCCGCCAGCCACTTCGGCCAGAGTGAGCGGAACTCCTGGAGAGCCTTGGCCTTGTCCCAGCTTGAATGCGGGCTTGACTCGTTGATGAGGACGATGAGCGGCATCGCCGGCTCCTCTGCGAGGCTGCGCCCCGTGTGGGGGTTCACATGTGTGAGGAAGTCTCTGGCGAAGCGCTTCCAGTTCTCGAATCCGGCATCCGTGACCATCATCAGGAGCTTGGCCGATGTCATGTCGGCGTCGCCATCGCGGTCAATGCCCAGTTCCCGCCACGCGCACTTGCGCGAGACGAAGAGGTCGGTCGTGAGGTATATCCCCTTGCGGATGCAAGCGGCTACTAAAGCGTCTAGGCGTGCGCGGCTGGCCGAGTCCTTTGCCCAGGCGTCGTCGTGGTGGTGGATGCGCAGGGCGTTGTAGCCGAGGCGGACAAGGCGGTCGGTCACAAGCTCGACTTCATCATCGGATAGGTAGTTCGCGGTGGTGCAGAGGTTGACGCCGTAGAATCGCGCCGGAACGCCGGGGCGGCGCTCAAACTCGGCGTGGCCGTTCCGAGAGACGAGCCAGCCGTATTTGCCGGCCGGGGCGTCGTGGATGCCCATGGAGGAGAAGTCCAGGGCGCTCCCCGGCAGGATGTCGCGACGGTATTCAAGCGGAATCCACTCCGGCCCTACTGCGATTGTATGAACGGAAGCCTCTTGTGCGTTCGCCGGGAAAGTCAACCACGAAATACACGAAACACACGAAAGAACTTCAACGAAGAGTGCACAAAGGGGAAGGCAAAGAAAAGGGGGGGGCTTCATGGCATAATCCGCAAAGTTTCGCGTCCACATGCACTAGCGACTACCGCATGTATAGGATGGTCGCTTCAGGGGTTGCGCAAATGCGGCCGTCAACTACGCAAACACCGCGTTCAACATTCGCATTCCCTTCGAAAATCATGCGCCACGTGCCGACGCTGCCGGAAAGTGTATTAATGACAATCGGAAGTTCTACCTTGCTAGTCGGTCGAGTGATGCCAGACACGACGAGTGTCACGTCTCTTCCTGCATTCAGCGTCCCGATGGATATGTCCGCTTGCGAGGCGTCAATAGACCAGCGAGTGTTGTCAGCGACAGTAAGCGAATCAACTTCTACAAATGATATCCCGCTGTTCGCGACAAAGTTCGTGCCGCACCAGCTATTGGCCGCAAAGCCGGCCATGGAATAGTTGACGACATGGTCGAGCGTCCGCCAGGCGTTGCTGACAATCGCGCCTTCGAATAGCCATTCCGAAGGCGTGACAGGGGTCTTGTCGTCGTAGGCGAACGTGTAGGCGGAGACAGGCTGGGCAGCCGTCGGATACAGCGGGGCGTTGCCATTGGGATACACGACCGCCGGTGCGTTCTGATCCCCCGCCGATTCCGCGTCCGGGAACGGGTGCTTGAACTTCGGGGCATTGCCGTAGTGGAAGACGAAATAGACTTTGTTCGTGCGCCAGTCGCCCGAAGTCAGTCCGCGGTTGTCCCAGGGGGTGAGCAAATTGTTGTCGACCAGGTTCACGGCGTCTCCGTAAAGAAAACCGCCCTGCTTGACCTCGCTGAGTGCCGTCCGCAGCCCTGTGACGTTCCCGTTCCCATTGTAGAGGGCGAATTCCGTGAGGCGAATGTTGGTTTTCGGGGCGAGAACCTTGAAGCGGTAGTAGGGGTAGCCGACGGCGTTGCGATTGCCAAGGTCAACCGTTCCTCCCTGCACGGAAACGGCGTCGAGATCGCCTTCGGGAATGCGCAGAATGCCCGCACCTTGCTTCACGACGGGCACTGCCGGCGCGGCGGCAAAGACGGCATCTCCGCCATTCGCGCCGACGGTAAGGATCGCCGCCGTCTCGGAGGTGTTGGCAACGGTGCCGGCCGACTGGACAGCATCGAACGTCGCGGAAATCCCCTGCATGTCTAAGGTCGACGAGGAGGGAACGAAGAGACTGCATCCCGATGTCGCGATGATGGTAGCCGCCAGTTTTTCGTCAAGTGGCAGAACGGTTGAGGACCCCAGCCGCAGTCCGCCCGTGTGTCCGAACATGACCGTGCCGGTCGTGTTCTCGAATAGCGGCTTGTTGACGGGGGACTCGGAAGTGTCGTCCTCGACCAAGAGCGCCCCAGTGCCGGACGTGATGATGGAGTTCGCGTCCTTGTTGTTGAAGAAAAGCGCGTGGGGCATGTGCGAGATGTTTTTCCGAATGAAGTGAATCGGCGCGCCATCCACACTGTCAAGCCGAAGCGTGTGGTCTTTGTTCCAGCCCACGACGCGAATGAAGGACGAATGTCCCCAGTTGTAGGGCTGGTCGGAGATGATTCGCCCGCCGGCAAAGCGAATCCGCATGTCGCCCTGGAAAAGAGCGATGTTCCGCGGGCGCAACACGGCATTGGGGCCGTTCAGCTCCACCACGGCAACTTCCCAAGGAGAGTATCCCGACTGGCTGGCGCGCGTCTGCATTTCCCCGCCCCTCTGGTAGTCGCCAGAGACACGCCGACATTCCAGAAACATCGTGGCGTTGTTGATTTCGATTTTGACGAACGGCTGCGCCGCATTGGCGGAATTGGCGGCATTGTTCGCGATGCGCATTTCGGATGCGGTGAAGGAGGATCCCTCGTTGAGGGTCAGTGTCGCTGGTGAACCGTCACCAACAATCAGTCGGACATCACTGTCACTGTCCTCCCACCACGGCATTGTGATTCTCGCCCCGTTCTGGACCGTGACGGTGCCTCGGTTGCCGTTGTTGTTCTGGCTGATGAAGAGTTTGCTCGCGGTGAGTTCAACTCCGGCGGCAACGATGAGGTTCCCGTTCACGACAACGGTGTCGTATGTGGTGTTGGCACCGACAATGAAGGTGTCGCCATGATCAACCGTCAGGGATTCGGACGCATTCACGAAGAGGCCGGCGACATCAAGTTCGCGACTTTTGATGTTGTCCAGAAACAACTGCGCGTAGAGTCGGGCCCCCTTGGATGCGGGGTGGGTTCGGTCGCTTGGGGCATTCCAGGACAATGCCTCCGTTTCGCCGGCCGCGTTCGCCGCCTGCCGTGTCAGGACGCGCATATCTACCAAATCCACATTCTCTTCCTGCGCCACCTCGCGCATCGCCTCCGCCCAGTCGTCGAGGTTTTCGGTGTCCGTGAGGAAGCCGTCATCGCCGTATGTGAGGCGCACGATTGGCGTGGCGAAGATGGGGGATGCCTCTTTGTCGCGAACATCGGCGGCCATGCGCCGCAGGTTCTCCTTGTATTGGGGAATAGGCGTCGCGACATCGGGCTTGTCGAGCTTCTGGTCGTTGTGGCCGAACTGGACGACGACGAAGTCGCCTGGCGACAGTTCTTGAAGGATGGTGTTCCACCATCCTTCGCGGATAAAGGAGGTCGTGGAGCGCCCGCTGCGCCCGTAGTTCACGATGGCGCATCCCTCGCGCAGGAACGGCCGCAAATTGCTTCCCCAGCTGCCGTAGGTGGATTCGTCGCCGCCATGTTCGTCAAGCGTCGAATCGCCGGCGAAGAAAAGGGTGTGGGAGTCCCAGCCGGATGCAAAGGCGACATCCAGCCCTCCCCCTTCTGCGGAATACGCGCCAAAAACACAGAGTATCGCACAGACGAGGGGCAGGGCTTGTTCTCGCATTTTCCTTTTCCCCTATCGCAGTGAAATCACCGTTGCCTCGGGAATCGCGGCGATGTGCGCGCCCTCGAGGCAGACGCCGCGCGAAACGCCCGGATGGTCGGGGAAGGTCATGGTCCACGTGGAAAGAGAGCCGGAAAGCGTTTCGACGGAAACCGGCAGGACGACCCTGGAATGGGGGCGGGCGACGCCTGTCACGGCCAGCGTGACATCGCTCCCGGCGGACAGTGTGCCCACCTCGATGTCGGCCTGTGCCGTGTCTATGGCCCACGTCGTGTTGTTGCCGACTGCAAGCGAATCAACTTCTACGGATGAGACACCGCAGTTCACGACGAAGTTCGTGCCGCACCAGCTATTGGCCGCAAAGCCGGCCATGGAATAGTTGACGACATGGTCGAGCGTCCGCCAGGCGTTGCTGACAATCGCGCCTTCAAATAGCCATTCCGAAGGCGTGACAGGGGTCTTGTCGTCGTAGGCG
>JAEEGH010014886.1_pt1 | contig 16988 bp, 13 predicted proteins | sample 9134181 | NCBI WGS metagenome assembly JAEEGH01 (sample SAMN16246544, study PRJNA631951) | gut metagenome | biome: gut microbiome; feature: rumen; material: DP-attached | host: Bos | place: Iran: Karaj | collected 2018-10
CGTTGGCGGTTTTGGCCAGGATGCCCACGGCGTCCTTGCCCACGATGGTGATGACTGCTCTCATAAAACAAATACCTCCAGATCCCGAAAGCAGGGTGTATGCATGGATTATAAACCATCCGGAGAAAAATCGCCACAGGAAAATGAACTTTTGCAAAAGCGTTGCCGTATGCGGCGGCTTGTGCTAAAATAGGAACGAATCCACCACGCAGATCGTCGGGCGGCTGATGCCGGAGACCCGTGGGCGCCGCCGCTCGCCGAGGGCGGCTTTTTTGCGCCCGTTACGGAGAAGGATATGACGGTTTTCGATTTCATCTCGCTTTTCGGCGGCCTGGCCCTCTTCCTCTTCGGCATGCGGCTCATGTCCCGGGGCCTGGAGCAAAGCTCCTCCGGCGCTCTGAAAAACGCCATGGAGAAGCTCACCACCAGCCCCGTGGGGGCCTTCTTCCTGGGCCTCATCGCTACGGCGGCCATCCAAAGCTCCACGGCCACCATCGTCCTCACCTCCGGCCTGGTGGCGGCGGGGATCATCTCCCTGCATCAGTCCCTGGGCATCATCCTGGGGGCCAACGTAGGCACCACCGTCACCGGGCAGATCATCCGCCTGCTGGACATCAACGCCTCCGCCGCCTCCTGGCTCAACCTGTTCACCCCCTCCACCCTGGCCCCCCTGGCCGCCATCGTGGGCATCCTGCTCATCATGGCCTTCAAGGCGGCGGGTTATCAGCGCATCGGCTCCGTCGTCATGGGCTTCGGCATCCTTTTCACGGGCCTTGTGAACATGACCCGGGCGGTGAGCCCCCTGGCCTCGTCTCCCACCTTCGGGCAGCTTTTTCTGACCCTGGCGGACAAGCCCGTGCTGGGCTACCTGGCGGGCACGGCGGTGGCCTTCTCCATCCAGAGCTCCAGCGCCGCCGTGGGCATCCTCCAGGCCCTGTCCACCACGGGCCGTCTCAGCTTCAGCGCCATTTACAGCGTCATCATCGGCATCTACCTGGGGGACTGCGTCACCACCGCCATCGTCTGCTCCGTCGGCGCGCGGGCGGACGCCAAGCGCACCGGTATCGTGCATATCCTCTTCAACCTCAGCGGGACGGTGCTGGTGCTGGTCGTGGTCACGGTCCTGCACCGCCTGGGGGTATTCGGCAGCTTCTGGACTTCGCCCATCACCTCCGGCGGCATCGCCAACACCCATACGGTATTCAAGCTGGCCGGCGCCGTGCTGCTGCTGCCGGTCTGCGGCGTCTTTGAAAACCTGAGCCGGAAGATCATCCCCGACGACAAGCGCGCCCCCCGGCGGGACGAGCTGGACCTGCAGGTGCTGGATGAGAACCTGTTCGAGGCGCCGGAGCTGGCCCTGTCCGCCGTGAAAAAGGTCGTGGCGGAGATGTGCTCCCTGGCCGTGGCGAATGTGGAGCGGGGCTTTGCCGCGCTGCTGGAATTTGACCAGGCGGCCATCGACCGGGTGGGGGAGGACGAGGAGCTGATCGACTCCCTGGCGGACCACGCGGGGGATTATATGGTGCGTCTCTCGCCCCATATGAGCGCGGGGAAGGCCAGCGACAGGCTGAGCTACTACATCAAGTGCGTGGATGAATTCGAGCGCATCGGGGACCATGCCGTGAACCTGACGGAGAGCGCTTGTGAGCTGCATGACCGGGAGCTGCGCTTCAGTCCCGGGGCCCAGGAGGAGCTGCGGCTCCTGCGGGAGATCATCGCGGAGATCCTGGACAAGGCCGAGAAGTCCTTTGTGAACGCCGACAAGACGGAGGCCAGGGGCATCGAACCTCTGGAGGAAGTGGTGGACGAACTGGTGGCCCTCATGCGCAACCGGCATCTCAAGCGCCTCCGCTCCGGGGAGTGCAGCGTCAACGACGGCTTCATTTTCCAGGACATCCTGGTGAATGCGGAGCGCATCTCCGACCAGTGCTCCAACCTGGGCGTCCATACCGTCTCCCTCATGGACGCGGCGGTGGCCGCCATGGAGCATGACTATATCCTGCATCTCCACCAGGGGGAGGACGAGGCATACAATGCGGAGTATGCCGCCGTCCGGAAGCGGTATCTGGACCGGCTCACCGGCATGCCGGACGCCGAAAACGAAGAAGATATAAAATAAAATAAGATAACCCGGAGTAAGAAAGGAGCAAGCTATGGCGGAGGAAAAGAAGGTCATGGCGGAAAACGGCCAGCCCACCTACGAGGGTCTGAGCCAGTATTGCCCGCCCCGCAATTTCGAGCTGGCCGGACGGGAGCTGACCGTCTGCATGGACAGCGGCTATGATTATCTCCTGCGTTTCGAGCGGGACACCGTCGCCTGGGGCAGAGTGGGGGAGGAACCGAGAAAAGACAGCTATGTCTGCCTCAAGGTGGAAGAACAGACCTACTTCATCAATGCGGAGATCCCCGGCGTGACTCCCCGGCTGGGCCTGACGATGATCCTGGACGACGAGAACGACCTGGTCACCGTCATCGAGGGGCGGCAGGGGATGAACCCGAAGTTTCCCTATCTGGTGGAGATCAAGGCCCATTTCGGCGCGGTGCTGCGTCCGGACGGGACCCTGAATGAGAAACGCCACGGCTATACCACGGATATGATCGGCCGGGCGGTGCTGTGGACCTATTCTCCCACCTTCCGCATCGTCCACGTCTACCGCACAGAGCGGTATTACAACGTGACCATGCCCAAATCCGACCGGCCCCCCACGCCCGCCCAGATCGAGGAAGGAAAGACCATGGCCGAGTCCTTCGCGGGCTACAAGGACCCCACGGAGCCAGCCCTGTATATCCGCATCAAGAAGGGCATCTATGTCTTTGCCTTTGCCGAGCAGAACCTGGAGAAGTTCACCGGGCCCAAGACCCGGGGCAACAGCCTGGCCTTCCTCATGGATCTGGAGCGGATGATCGACGTGGGCCGCTCCTTCGGCACCAACGCGAATCAGCAGCCGGAAAACTACTGCTTCGGCGCCTACGGGCAGGAGATCCCCTTCCCGGAGGAATTCAAGAACTTCCAGAGCGGGTATTATATCTGATGTTTGAGGATAAGTGTCACCCCCCGGAACCATCCGGGGGGTGATACTTCTTGCAGCGCCTGCTTACAGTTCCTCGAAGATCCGGCAGCCCTTTGTCTTCAGCCAGCGTTTCATGAGCAACAGGACCACCCCCAGCAGGACCGCCTCCGCCGCCATGCCCAGGCGCACGGGCAGCACTTGCCCCACTGCGGCGCATACGCCGACGCAGGCAAGGGCGAGGATCCAGCCGCCGAAAAGGGTGATCAGCACCGGCAGGCCCTGCTTCACGGGCACCATTTCGTTGGTCCAGGTGAGGTTGGGCTTCAGCAGATTCATCATCAGCCCCAGGTCTCCGATCACGGCGGTGAACAGCGCCACGATCCCCAGGGACAGCAGGGCTGCGAGAAGGTCAAAGCGCAGAACAAAGGCCAGGACCAGGGAGCAGAGCAGGGCCGGGGGCAGGCACAGCACGAGCTGGAGCCGCTCCTTGGCGCGCAGCACGGCCCTGGCCGGGACCGGCAGGCTTTGCAGCACCCACAGGCTCTTTCCCTCCAGGGAAATGGAGGGCGCGGTGATGGGATTCATGACCCCCAGGGCGCAGACCACCATAGCCCCCAGGGCGGGCAGCAGGGCCTTCACCAGGTAAGGCGCGGAGGACAGGAGCAGGGTCATGGTCTCCCGGACCGCGCCAGCCCTCACCAGAAGGAAGACGGCCGCCGCCAGGATGAAAACGATCCCCAGACCGCAATTGAGCAGGTAGACGGGGCTTCCCAGAAAACGCTTCATCTCCTTGCGCAGCAGGGCGGCGTCCATGGTGGAAGCCTTGCTGCGCCCCGCGTGGTAGACCGCCTTTTTCGCGCCCCGGTTGGCGGTGGCGAGGCGGATGAAGCTGCGGGAGAGGAGCCAATAGGTCAGCAGGCTGAGGGCCAGCACCAGGCAGCACCAGCAGAGCATGGGCAGCGCCTTGCCGGTCGCGGCCAGCCCCAGCTGATACAGGGGCCACAGCTTGCCGCGCACCGTGTCTCCCAGCTTATCCGCGTTCTGGGTGAGGCTGGTCAGCATCTGGTTCATGCGGCTGGTGGCGAAGAAATAGACCGCCAGGAAGCCGAGAGAGAGGATCACCGTGATGATGTTCTTCCGCCGCAGGCGGCTGCTGATCGCCGCCACCGCCCAGCCCAGCAGGCAGGAGAGCACCAGCACCAGGAAGGCATTGACGAAGGTCAGCAGCAGAGAAAAGACCGCCGCCGCCGGCGAAGCGTCAACGGTCAGATAGCAGATCACCGCCGGAAGCCAGGCCACGGCACTGTAAACGAGTCCCGCTGCGTACACGCCGGTCATCCGGACCAGAAGGATGCGTCGGGGCGGGATGGGGAGGCTGAGGAGCATGTCGTTGTCCTTGGCAAGATAGAGGCTGGCGTAGGTGCTGAACACGCCGCCGAAGACGCCCAGGAAAACGGAGAGAGAGCCCATCAGGGCAAAATAGAGCCAGCTGAGGCCCATGGGCAGCATAGTGGAGGCCAGCATGTATGCGGCGGCATAGAAGGAACTGCCCAGAGAGAGGAAAATGAGGATAAAGAGGATGAGAAAGCCCACGACAGCACCGGTGCTGCGCTTTTTCCCTGCCTTCTTCTTGGGAAAATAGACGTTGATGAGCTCCAGAAACTGTTTTTTCAGAAGCGCTTTCCACATGGTCAGTCCTCCAATTCCAGAAAGACCGATTCCAGGCTTTCGTCGCCCTTGACTTCCTCCATGCTTCCCGCCTTCACCAGCCTGCCGTTTTTGATGATGGCCACTTTGTCGCAGAGCTTTTCCGCCACCTCCAGCACATGGGTGGAGAAGAAGATGGCCCCGCCCTCGTCGCAGAAGGCGCGCATCATGGTTTTCAGCAGGTGGGAGGCCTTGGGGTCCAGCCCCACGAAGGGCTCGTCCATGAGGATCAGCTTCGGCGCATGGAGCCAGGCGGCGATCATGGCCAGCTTCTGCTTCATGCCGTGGGAGTAGGCGGCGATGGGCTGGGCCAGGTCTTCCGTCAGCTCAAAGGAAGCGGCATATTTGGCGATCCGTTCCTCCCTGGTCCCGGCGTCGATGCCGAAAATGTCCGCAATGAAATTCAAAAACTGGATGCCCGTCATGAAATCATAGAGGTCCGGGTTGTCCGGGATATAGGCGATGCGTTTCTTACATTCAATGGGCGCTTCCTTGACGCTGTGACCGTCGATGACGATCTCCCCGGTGTCGAAGCGGAGGATGCCCGCGATGCATTTCAGGGTGGTGGTCTTGCCCGCCCCGTTGTGGCCGATGAAGCCGTAGATCTCTCCCGGCGCGATGTGGAGGGTGAGGTCGTCCACCGCCCGCTTGTCGCCGTAGGTCTTGGTCAGGTGTTCGATGTGCAGCATAGTCATGTCCTCCTGGATTTGATATCATTATGATATCAAATTGTGAGATTGTCAAGAAAAATCTGACGCGTATCCGAAATAGGATGCGCGTCAGCGTCATGTCAGGCAGCCCGCCGTTCGCTTCGGCCCGATGGGGGATCCCGGCGAATCAGGAACAGAAAGAGCCGAAACGGAAACCAACGAAGTGTTTCCGTTTCGGAAAGGACGTTTCGCCGGAATCTTGCGGGTATTCGCGCTTTGTGCGGATACTCGCCATTCCGGCGAATAAGGACGCAGCGTTATCGGTGTGTCCACAGCTCCCCGGTGGCGAGGCCCCACTTCTCGAACATCTTGTTGTAAAACTCGGGGCGGGGGAAATTCATGTCCATCTCCATCTGAAGGCCCTGGTAGCCGAAGCCGATCTTCCCGAAGGTCTTTATGCTCTCCGTCAGGGGCTCCAGCAGATCCCCCCGCAGGGTGAACATGACCTCGTTTTCATCCGTGAGGCCCCGTTCATATTCCCCGGGGTCCGGGAAGGTGATGTTGAAATCCTTGCCGTTCAGCACGGGGATGGTGGAATGGACGCAGGAATCCACCGGGTCCAGGTTCAGGGGCAGCATATTGCCGGTGGTGAATTTGGCGGCCATGAGCAGGCTGCGGATCTGGGCGGGGTTGCAGTAGATGGTCACCGCGTCGGGGACGAAGGAGGCGCTGCGCAGGGGGGCGATGGCAAAGCCGATGGGGGCGTCCCCCTTGAGCATGGGGTATTCCTCCCGCAGGAAGCGGACGCCCCGCTGGGGGTCCTTCACGAAGAACTTGGTGCCCATGTAAACGTAGTCTTCCTCGTCCAGAGGGCAGAGCTTATAGCCCACCAGGGGCCAGACGCACCAGTGGTCGTCCTTCAGCATGGTATAGGATTTCTTGTTGCGGCGCACCAGCGCGAAGGCCTGGCACATGGCCAGCCGCCTCCCCTCCTTTTCCCAGGGGCGGACCGTCCCCTCCGGGATGTCCTCCTCCTTCCAGAGAAGCTTCAGCGCGATGGGGGAGTAGCGCAGCAGCAGCTCCTGTTCCAGGGTTTGGCCCAGGGCGTTGACTTCCTCCGCCGTCGGCTCCGCCGCTTCCGGCAGAGAGACCAGCAGCCGATCCCCGTCGGCAGCGTCCAGAAGCATCTTGCGCAGACGCCTGCCCCAGCTGCCCAGCCGCTTTTCCAGGGAATCGAAGTGGGTGATGGTCAGCTCGGCGCTTCCCGGCAGGGTGGTGAGGCAGTCGTAGAGGGCGTCCAGATTGTGCCCGCAGTAGTCGGGGAAGCGCAGCAGCGAGATCAGGCGCTGGCAGAAATCCTCTTTGTCCAGGCAGATGCGGCCGTCGAGTTCAAACCTTTCCATTGTCATTCCTCCCCATAGAGCAGTGTGAAGCTCTCATAATGGTCGTCCGTATAGTAGATGCAGCCGTCGTCGGAGTAGACGATTCGTTTCGCTCCCCGGCTCTTGGCCCCCAAGGTGTCGATGTCACATTCCGTGTATTTCTTGCCCTTGGGCAGCAGGCCCTCGTAATTGCCGAAGCGATCGCCGCCGATGCATTTGCCGGGAGCGTATTTCTCCAGGCTGCCGCTGCTCCAGCCCAGCTCCTGGGCTTCCTTCTTGGTGATGAAATTGTCCGGCAGATGCCCGTAGAGATGGATGTAGAGGGCCACGTCCTCCTTGGTAGTGTAGCTGCCGTCCTCCGCCAGCGTAGGCGTGGGCTCCGGCGTAGGTTGAGGCGTAGGCTCGGGCGTAGGCTGAGGCGTAGGTTCGGGCGTGGGCTCCGGCGTAGGCACAGCAGTAGGCTCAGCAGTAGGCTCCGGTGTGGGCTCTGGCTCCGGCGTGGGTTCCTCTGTCGGCTCCGCTTCGGGCGCCGCCGTCTCCTCCGGGCTGTCCGTGGGCTGGAAGGTCTCGAAATGGTATTCCTCATTGCCGCCGGGCTCCGGCCCCACGGCGGGTGCGCAGCCTGTCAGGACCATGGCCAGGGTCATGGCCAGGATCAGCAGCAGAGTCAGCAGCTTTTGCGTATTCTTTTTCACGTTTATGCTCCTTACATTCAGCTTTCCCTTACCATACCGCAAAACCGCCCGTTCGTAAAGTGCAAAAATGAAAGGCCGCCCTGATGAACAGGGCGACCTTTCGGGGAAAAGGGGGGTCAATCCGCCGCGTTATCCGCGGGGACGATCTGAGGGGAGGGAGGATCCGCCTTAGGCTTGGGGGTCAGGGCTTTGGTGATCAGCTTCACCAGCAAGTGGATGATGATGGCGATCACGAATACAAAGAGGACATAGCAGACGCGGATCTTCCAGTTGATGGTGCCGCCGCCGAAGCCGCCGAAGGCTCCTGCGCTGCCGTTCAGCTCCTTGAGGAAGGTGGACAGGGGGTTAATCTTCCAAAGAGCCCGTACCACTGCGAAGAAATAGTTGCACAGGGTGTAGTGGCAGACGTACATGGTCATGGAGATGCTTCCCAGGAACCGGGCCCAGCCATGGTTCAGCACCGAGGTGATGAGGTCTTTGTTCAGGAAGGAGAGCAGGATGATGATCATGATGTAGACGATGCGCCGGAAGTTGTCCAGACTGGAGTTCGCTTTGATGGTCAGGGCGAAGTAGCGGTAGATGGCAAAGAGCATCAGAATGGTGAGCACCACCTACCAGACGGGGCCGATCTTCTTATGGCTCAGGTGGTCATAGAGGTGATACATCGCCATGCCCAGGGCCACTTCTGCGAAGGCTTTCACCGTGCCGGCGGTCATGAATCCCATCTTCGCATAGAAGTCCAGCACCAGAGAGGAGTTCAGGGTGAAGAAGGAATAGAGCATAACGCCGATGAGGGGGGCCAGGAACAGGGTGAAATGGAAATTGCGGTAGAGCATGTAGGTGTAGACGTAACCCGCGATGAAAAGCGCCGTCAGGAACCAGAGAGGCACGATGGGGCAGCCGCCGTTAGCATAGCCGAAGGGGGTGCCCACCATGAAGAGCAGGTCCCATTCAGAATTGAGGATGGCTTCCAGCGTGGACTTGCGGGAGAAACCGCCGCCGTTCATGGCATAGTGCAGGATCAAGGTGATGATGATCACGGGGAGGATGACCTTGACCTTTTTCCAGACGAACTGGGTAGCCTTGATGCCCGCTTCCTTCGCGCTCAGAGGCTCCGGATGCTTCTCGAACCAGTGGCCCGCAGAGAGGGCGATCAGGAAGCCGGAGAGCACAAAGAAGAATTCCACGGCGCTGGTGCCGGAAGGGAAGAGCTTGCCGCTGGTGTAGTAGATCTCCAGGTGATAAAGCATGACGAGAACGGTGAAGAGGAAGCGCCAGAATTCAACGGATGCGATACGGGCGTTCTTTTTCTTCGTTATGGTCTCGCTCATATTATGTCCATTCCTTTCAAATAAGCTGACGGCATGAAGAGTGGGGACCTTTCTCGCCTTATTGCTCTTGGTCCTTTTTCTTGTTCTTCTTGACGGCGCGGAGCACCGCGACGAGGACGATGATGACCACAAGGACGACGAGGCCGATCTTGGCGATGGGGCCGTAATTCACCTTGGTGGGAGTGGCGATGGCGTTGTCCTTCACGGTGTCGGGGGTGTTGTCCTTGAAGGAAGCGCCCTCTTCGATAATGATCTTGGCAGTGGCGGCGCCGTAGGTGTCGTCGCCGGGAGCAGCCAGCACGTAGTAGGTGCCGGGCTTGTCGAATTTCAGCTTGACCTTGCCGTCGCTGCCCACGGTGGCGTCGGATTTCTCACCGTTGACGTACACGGTCAGGTTTGCGCTGACAAAGTCGTTCCAGCGGAAGGACTGGGCGTCCATGGTGGAGTGGTAGGCAGTGAGCTCGATCTCGTCGTTGACGCCGGCCTTCACGGTGCCGAAGTTGAAGTAGCCCAGGCCCCAATAGCTGTAGGACCAGCTCATGGAGCTCTTGACCCCGTAGATGTTGACGTCCACCAGGTCGCCGTCCTCCACCTTCTCAGCAAGGGTGCTGGTGGTGTTGCGGTTGCGCCAGGCGGCGATGGCGTAGTCGGAGCCGTCCATGGAGTTGTTGGCCAAGCCGAACCATTTGGCGACGGAGTACATGGTGCTGCCCCACATGTCCACCTTGGTGGAGGAGTAGCCCATGGCGCCGGCATTGGCTTCCATGTCGTTGAACTTCTGCAGCACGTCGTCCACGGTGCTGCCGCCGGGGACGGTGACGGGGATGGCGATCATGTATTCTCCGGTCTTCTCACTCTTGGCATAGTCGCCCTTGTCGGTGACGGAGACATAGACGGTGATGGGGTCGCCGGTGCCCCGGCCGGGGGCGGAGAGGTTGCCCAGGAGCACGTCGGAAATGTCTACGGTGCCCGCATTGGGATCGAAGGACGCGCCTTCGGAAACGGTGAGGCGCATGGCGGCCACGGGCTTGGTCTTGTCGCCCACAGCCAGAACGTCATAGACGCCCGCCTTGTCGAAGCTGAGGACCACTTCGCCGGTGGAATCCACCTTGAAGTCCGTCTTTTCGCCGTTGACGTAGATATCCATGTCGGTGAGGGGCGTGGTGCGGTATTCGCCGCCCATCATGCCCGCCATAGCCTGGGTGTAGGGATGGAGGACCACCTCGTCGCCCACGCCGGCTTCCGCCGTCGGGTAGTCAAAATAGCCCAGGCCGTAGTATTCATAGGAGAATCCGTAGCCGCCTTCGGCAGTCTCTCCCAGGCCATAGATATTGGCGTAGATGAAATCGCCGTCCTTCACGGGGGTGGCCAGGGTGCTGGCCATGTCGGAGCCCACGTAGGCGTTGAAAAGGCGGGTAGCGCCGCTGGATCCGTCCACATTGTTGCCGAACCATTTGGTGACATAGTACATGGCAGAGCCGTACATCTCCATGCTGGCGGAGGAGTAGCCCTCCTCACCGGCGTTGGCGTGCTGGGCGTTGATGGCGTTCAGCACGTCGTCCAGGGTGGCGCCGTCGGGAACAGTGATGGGCGTTGCGACCAGGTTCTCGCCGGTCTTCTCGCTCTTGAGGCAGGTGCCGTAATCGGTGACGGTGGCGTAGACGGTGATGGGGCTGCCGCCCGCTTCACCCTCCAGCCCGGAGGCGGCCATGCGCCCCGGAGGGGGGATCTGGTGGCCCACGAAGGAGCCGCCCGCGGTGACGTTGACCTTCATCAGGGCCGCGCCGTAAGCGGTGTCGCCGCCGACGCAGACATAGTAGGTGCCTTCCTCGCTGAAGCTCAGGGACAGGCCGCCGTCGGCCGCCACCTTGAAGCTGGAGCTGAGGCCGTTGACGGTGACCGGCATATTGGTGCAGGGCTCGTCGTTGTACTGGAAGGTGGTCATGTCCATGGCGCTGCGCCAGCAGCCCACGGTGAAGTTTTCGCCCACGCCCGCGTCTACTTCATAGTAGTCCATCCAGGCCAGGCCGTAGTAGTTGAAGGTATAGTTCTGGGTGCTGACGGTGGTGTAAACGCAGACGTCCACCACGTCGCCGTCCTTTACGGTGCTGCCCAGGCCGGTGCTCATGTTGTGGTTCTTCCAGGCGGTCACGCTCTTGGCATTGTCCGCATATTCGATGGGGCGGCCGAACCAGGTGGCGATCATGTAGGTGGTGGAGCCGTACATGTCCATCTTGGTGCTCTTGTAGCCCGCCGCGCCGCCGTTGCACTCCTTCAGGTGAAGGGCCAGCAGCACGTCGTCCACGACGGCGCCCCTGGGCACGGTGACGGGCACGGCGATCATGGGCTCGCCGGATTTCTCGCCGATGGCTGCGGCACCGTTGTCCGCCACATTGACGTAAACGGTGATCTCGCTCGCTGCCAACGCTGCCGGGGCCATCAGACCCATCAGCAGGAGCGCCGCGAGGATCAGAGTAACGATCTTCTTCATTTTCTTTCCTCCCTTTTCGCTTTGTGTTCCGGTGATTTCCTGTAACCTTTCCGGGATTCACGATAGCATTATATAGACAAAAAACTCATGGGAAAAGATAGCAGAGGTAATGAAATTTTCATTTTTGAGTGACAAATGGCAGGTCTTGATGTGACGAAAGTCATAATCAAGATGCATAAAAACGGGGGCTGTGCGGGAAACGTTTTTGACGGGAGAGACAGAAAACGCGGGGCGCCGCCATGAACGACGCCCCGCAGCTTTATGCAGGAAAGAATATCGTTGTGCGCATCAGATATGGAGGCAGACCTGGAAGGCCTCGTTCACCGCTTCACAGATGGAGGCGGCCTTTTTCCCGTCCCCCACCACGAAAACCGATGTTTCCGGCGCGCAATGGCGCATGGCTTCCGCCTCCGCCAGCCTGGGCCGAAGGCCCACCGCCAGCAGCACCGTGTCGCAGGGGAGCATCTCCTCCTTACCGGAGCGGACGTCCCGGCAGAGGATGCCGTCCGGGCGCACTTCCCTAAGGCTCCTGCCATAGTACACGGGGATCTCCCGCTCCTTGAAGATGCGGGTCAGTTCTGCCGCGCCGCTCCCGGCGCTGGTGTGCAGCTTGCTTCCGGCGGGGCCCTCGTCCAGCATTTCCACCACGAAGACCTCCTTCCCCTGGAGGGAGAAGTCCAGGGCGGCTTCCATGCCCACGGCACTGCCGCCGATGACTGCGATGCGACTGCCCACATTGCCCTTGCCCGCCTCCGCGTCGGGGGCCCAGAGCACGTTGGCCCCGTGGATGCCCGGCAGCTCCGGCACGATGGGATCCGCCCCCAGGGCCAACACCAGGGCGTCGTAATCCTCCAGCGTCAGCATGTCCGGCGAAGCCTCGGTGTTCAGCAGGATCCGTGCGCCCCGTTCCTTGCACTGGTCGGCGGTATGCTGCATCCAGCGGAGGTAATCCCGTACGTCGTTCTTGAAGGGGGGGACGGCGGCTTCGATGACGTGGCCGCCCAGCTCGCTGCCCTTTTCATAGAGGGTGACCTCATGGCCCCGGTCCAGCAGGGTTTGGAGGGCCTGGATGCCCGCCGGGCCGCCACCCACGATGGCGACGCGTTTTTTGACCTTGGCCTTGGGCACCGCCCCGTCCCGCAGCTCGCTGGTCATGGCGCTCATGGGGTTCACGGCGCAGAAGATGGGCTTGGGGGTCATGAGATGGCGGGCGCAGGTGTCGCAGCGAAGACAGGGCCGCCGATCCGCGGGCCGGTCCTCGGCGTATTTCCGGGGCATATCCGGGTCCGCCATCAGGGGACGGCACATGCTGACAAAGTCCGCCCAGCCATTCCCGATGATCTCCTCGGCGTAGTCCAGGCTCACGATGCTGCCCACGGTGTTCACCAGCAGGTCCGGGTGGGCCTTCTTGATGTCTCGGGCATAGTGCACATTGAAGCAGTGGTCCATCAGGTAGTTCTGGCACCAGTTGCGGTAATAGCGATGGGGGCCGAAGGGGAGGGTGTGGAGCCCGGCGGAGACGTGCAGGATGTCGATATAGGGCTTCAGGTAGCCCGCCAGCTGGATGGTCTCGTCGATGTGCATGCCCTCCGGGTCCTCCTCGTCGCCGGAGCAGCGGTATTCGATGACGAAATCCTCTCCGCAGGCGCGGCGGATGGCCTGGCAGACCTCGATGGCAAAGCGGGCCCGATTCTCGGTGCTGCCGCCGTATTCGTCGGTGCGGTGGTTGAATTTCGGGCTGGTGAACTGGCTGATAAGGTTGCCGTGGCCCCCGTGGACCATGACGATGTCCATCCCGGCCCGCTTCATCCTGGCCGCGGCCCTGGCGAACATCTCCACCACTTCCTTGATCTTCTCCCGGCTCATCTCCTGGCAGGGGATGGGCTCCCGGCCCGCCATCCGGGCCCGGATGATCTCATCCTCAGAGATGAAGGAAGAGGAGGAGAAGCTTGGCCGCCCGAAGGTCTCGAAGGCCACGCCCTCTCCGGCGTGGTTGATCTCAAAGGAGGCGTGGCAGCCGTACTGCTTGGCCATGTCCGCATACCAGGTCATGGGCAGCATGCCCCGGTCGGTGCCCAGGTCCAGTTGGTAGTTCTGGTCCTGGTTCTCTTTGAGGTCGATGGAGCAGTTGCCCAGGTAGAGGACCGACGTGCCGCCCCGGGCGAACATACGGAACCAGTCCACGAACTCATGGGTGATGATGCCGTCCTCCGTGGAAAGGACAGGGGTGGTGGGAGCCAGGGTGATGCGGTTTTTGAAGTCGATGCCCCGGATACGGATGGGGGCGAACACGTGGGAATACTTGGAACCCATATTTGCTCATCCTTTCGTGGCGTTATTTTGCATATATTTGCTGAGGCCGGGCATCTCCGCGTCCTCCCGCAGGGGCAGCTCGGCGAAGATGGCCTCCGCCGCCAGGCGGAATTCCTCCCAGCGCCTGGCTTTGGTCAGCCGCTTGAAGTGCTTTTCCCCGCCCTGGAAATGAAGGATCAGGTAGGACCAGATCTCCTTCATCCGGTGGCAGAGGGCGGTGTCCCCATAGAGCACGGCCCGGTATTCCTCACAGAGAGCGTCGTGGAACGCCCGGAGGGTCTCCCTGGAGCAGGGCTCGCCCGTCAGCAGCCGCCCGGCCAGGCCCGGTTCCGCGGCCAGGCCCCGGCCCAGCATCACCGTTTTCAGGCCGGGAAAGCGCTTCAGCAAAGCCTCCAGGTCGGCGGGACAGAAAATGTCCCCGTTCCAGGTGACGGGGAAGGGGCTCCCCTCCAGGGCTTGGGCGAAGGCGCCCGGATGCACAGGCCCGGTATAGTAATCGATGCGGAGACGGGGGTGGACGATGAGCCGGGAGAGGGGATACCGGCGATAGATGCCCAGGAGGGCCGGGAATTCCTCCTCCTTCTCAAAACCGATCCTCGTCTTCAGGGAGATAGCCAGCCCCCGCAGCTCCGGCGCGGCGAAAACCCGTTCCAGAAAAGCGTCCAGCTCCTCCGGAAGAAGCAGGAACCCGGCGCCCTTTCTCTTGGCCGTCACCGTTCCGGAGGGACAGCCCAGATTCAGGTCCACTTCCCCATATCCCCGGTCCATGAGGGAGGCGGCGGCCCATATGAAATCCTCGGCCTTATTGGTCAGCAGCTGAGGCACCAGCCGGACGCCGGGGTTCTCCTCCGGCAGCAGGTCCCGCAGCCCCCGCAGGGGGAAATGATGGTCCCCGGAGGGGGAGAAGAAGGGGGCGTAGTAGCGGCTGACGCCGGGAAAGAAGCGGGCGTGGACCCGCCGGTAGATGTAGCCGGTGACCCCCTCCATGGGGGCGAAGAGAAATTCCATGGACAGACCTCCCACCGGTAGAAAACCGGGGAACGATGTGGTATACTATGTGACAGTATAAATAATAACATAAAACGGAACGGAAAAGAAGGAGGAATCGGCATGATCCGCAATGAAGTCACGGCTGCCATCGCCGAAAGGCGCAGCATCCGGAAATACACCGCCCGGAAAGTCACCGCCGAGGAGCTGGAAACCATCCTGGAATGCGGTATCCTGGCCCCCAGCGGCATGAATACCCAGGGGTGGTTCGTAGCGGCGGTGCAGGATCCGGCGCTCCTGAAAGAGATGTCTGCCCTGCAGAAGGAAGCGGTCCTGGCCATGCCGGGCCTGCCTCCCGTCATGCAGGAGCGGGCAAAGGACCCGGCTTTCGACGCCACCTTCGGCGCCCCGGTGGTGCTGATCGTCACCGCCGACAGTAAGCGGGGCAGCGGGGATGCCTGCCTGCTGACGGAGAACATGGTGCTGGCAGCCCAGAGTCTGGGCCTGGGCACCTGCATCAGCGGCAGCATCGCCATGGCCTTCCAGGGGGAGAAGGGCGCGAAACTGCTGGGTAAGCTGGACGTGCCGGAAGGATACAGCCCCGTGGTCGGCATCACTCTGGGTGAAGCAGCGGAAGCGCCGGAGGCAAAGCCAAGGGAGAAAAAGTTTATTATTGTTTAAGGACGGTAAACGATATGAGGATCGCAGTAACTTACGAAAATGGGGAAATCTTCCAGCACTTCGGCCACACGGAGCTCTTCCGCATCTACGACGTGGAGAACGGGCAGGTGGTGCACCGTATGACGATCCGGCCCAAAAACGCGGGCCATGAGGCCATGGCGGCGGTGCTGAAGAAAGCCGGGGCGGACCTGCTTATCTGCGGCGGCATCGGCGCCGGGGCTCAGCAGGCGCTGGACGCCATGGGCATCCGGCTTTGCGCCGGGGTCAGCGGCTCCAGCGACGCGGCGGTGGAGCGTTTTCTGCGGGGAACGCTCAGCTACACCAGCCAGTCCAATTGCACCGCCCACGACGCGGAGGGCGGCTGCGGCCACGATTGCGGCCACGACTGCCATAGATCTTAAAGCAGTCAAAACAAAACAGGCACGGGCAAAAGCCCGTGCCTGTTTCTATGTCAGCCGGATTGCGGCTTATGGTTCGATATGTTCTTTAGGGGATCTGCAGGACCTGGCCGGGGAAGATCAGGCGGGGATTCTCAATGATGCTGGCGTTGGCCGCCCAGAGCTCGCCCCACTTGGTGCCGGTGCCGTAGATGCGCTGGCAGATGGTCCACAGGCAGTCGCCGGCGACGACGGTGTAGGACTTGCCGGTGATGGGGGTGGTGGGAGCGGTGGGAGCAGGCGCGGGAGCGGGAGCTTCGCTGCCGCCTTCCTCAGCGGCGGGAGGATTCTCAGCAGGGGCGGGCGCGGGAGCGGGGGCGGCAACAGCACCGACGGTGCCGGGGAAGTCGGACAGCGGGGTGTTGGGGGTGGCGGTGGCATAGTTGCCGGGATCGCCGCTGTAAACGATCATCCAGGAGTTGCCGTCGTCCAGGGTCACGCTGAATTCGCTCCAGGGAACCGTGGTGCCCAGGGTGCTGCTGTAGGTGCCGTTGGCAACGTTGATGACCTCGCCGGCCTTGATCAGCTTGGAATCGGTGCCGAGGGTGCTGAAGTCTTCGGCATAGTAGGTCTTGGACAGGGTGACATCCTTATCGAAGGAGAAGGTGCCGCCGTAGTCGAACCAGATGGCGTAGGTGTAGGGGCCGCCGGAGGAACCGAAAATCGTCATGATGTCGAAATTCGTGTAGGTTTCCTGCACGCCCGTAGCCGTCATGGTGACGGTCTGGCCGCCGATGGTCGCGGTGGGGGTGATGGTTTTGTCGGCTGCGCTGGCTCCCATGATGAAGAGGGAAGACACCAGCAGAATTGCCAGGATCAGGGATATGGCTTTCTTCATGAATAGACCTCCTAGTTTTCCTAGTTTTTGCATTGTCTGCGGTTCACATCATAGCACTGTTTTCAAAAAACGACAAGTTATTACAGATAATTCGACGAAAAATACAAGAATAACGGCAGAAAATTGGACATAATGACCGACTCCGCGAAGGCTCAGACGGAAGTTTCCCCGGAGAGGACCTTCTTGTAGTCCTCGTAATTCCGTTTCAGCAGCTCCGGAGTGTCCAGGGAGTAGGGACATTTGGCGGCGCACTGGCCGCAGTGGACGCAGTCCTCCACCTTCTTCATCATGCCCTGGCCCATCTCCGAGAGCCACATGGCGGAGGGGCTGCGCCGCACCAGCAGGCTCATGCGGGCGCAGGTGTTGATCTGGATACCCTGGGGACAGGGCATGCAGTAGCCGCAGCCGCGGCAGAAATCCCCGGCCAGCTGCTCCCGGTCCCGGGCGATGACCGCTTCCAGCTCC
>JAEEGH010014888.1_pt1 | contig 16987 bp, 16 predicted proteins | sample 9134181 | NCBI WGS metagenome assembly JAEEGH01 (sample SAMN16246544, study PRJNA631951) | gut metagenome | biome: gut microbiome; feature: rumen; material: DP-attached | host: Bos | place: Iran: Karaj | collected 2018-10
TTTCGTCATTGATATTCGTATTCATATACATATTATACTACGCTTTTGGTTTAATTTTATAGTAATCAATTACGAAAGAAGCCAGAGACTCAAAGAGTTCCATTGCATCACCACTACTTACTGCTTGACCTTCCCCCCACATTTTGACCATAATCACATATTCCGGAAGTTCACCCTGTTGACTGACAAAACCAGCGTACGAACCAACCAAATTTTCCATTTCATTATCGTACGCACCATTAATCACTACCTGTGCAGTACCAGACTTACCACCTATATCATAACCAGCCGGATCATAGCGCCAACTCCGGTTATTAATCAACATCTCACGCATCATTGCACTCGTCTCAGCCGATAAAATTTGGTCTTTTACTATTTCCCGGTTTTCTAGTGGGATAATAGTGTTATTCTCAAGAGTCCCCTTCACGATAGAAGGCGTTCGCCAGTACCCACCATTAACCACTGCCGAAAACGCAGTAGCAGTCTGGATCATTGTAATTCCTAAGTTCTGCCCGAACGTCATATTTGCGTAAGCTGCATCAAGACCATAGATTTCAGCATGCGGATCCCAAATATTACCTTCCGCCTCAATTAATTCAATACCCGTCACTCGCCCTAAACGAAACTTATTATAATAATAGTTGTACATTCTTTCCCTGCCAGTTGCATTAATTGAATCCGGGTCGTCACCAAGTAACTTTAATGCTTGAATAGAAGCCGCATTAAGCGACCAATAAAGACCATCCCTCATTGTCAACGTGTGGTTATTCAATCTGGCACGTTGCTCAGCATTCCATATTTTAATCCCATCAACCACGACGTATGGTTCATTAAAATAAGTCGTGTCAGCCGTCATTTTGCCTTCATTAATCGCCGCCGAAAAAACAAAATTCTTACAGATAGAGGCCGGCTCGTATGGCACTTCCGTAACTTGGTTAATGTAAATCGAAGCATCCTTCACGTGCCCGTAGTTTCCTGGGTCATAACCTGGCAGGCTAGTCATCGCCACAACCTCACCACTATTTGGATTCATTATCAAAATTGCCGCGTTAGCCGCCACCGAGTCTCCAAGATGTCGCCTAGCAATTTCCTCCGCTCCTTTTTCAAGATTACGGTCAACGCTCAAAACTACATCCTTGCCATCCTCAGCCGGAATTTTAACGTTGTCTTTACCGATTGAAAGCGCCACTTTATTTACATCGGCCGTAGTTTTAAGAAGCCCTTCTTTGCCTGCTAAAATCTTATTCAGTGAACCCTCGACGCCATATTGGCCAAGCCCATCTGCATTCACAAAACCAAGTAACGTCGAACCCATCTCACCCTCTGGATAAACCCGACGATTCCCTTCCTTTAACCAAACACTGCCCACGTCTTCTTCGGCAATTTTCACCGCAATAGAATATGGTACATTTTTGGCCACAATATAATATCTTAAACCTTCAATATTATATACTTCGTCTAAATCTGCGGTAATGTATTCCTTCGCATATTTTTCTAGAGCGGCCTTGATTTTTTCTTTATCAGTCACCGCTGGATCAATAATCACCTGATAAACCGTCTGATTTAAAACCACCGGAACCGGCTGATCGCTGTCCATCATGTAAATCTCGCCCCGTTTGGCCGTAATGGTCTCAAGCAAAGTATGCTGGTTAACCGCCTTAGCCACCCAAACATCATGTTCTACAATTTGGATGAAAAAAAGTCGCACCGTAATAATCGCCAAAGTGGCAAAAGTCAGATACTTCAAAATTTTGATGCGCGACTGATTTGGCATAAGTATATTATATCATTATTTGGCTATTCAGTGGCATAGCCAGTCACCGTGGCATCTTGCATGTTAGCAGCCACAGTGCTGTTCTTGGCAGCAGCAATCGAAGTCAGACGGGCTTTTTCTACAGCTAAATCATCTCTTCTCACAGTCATTTCAGTAATCTCAGACTCTACGGCCGAAATCGTGTAATCAAAACTGGTGGCCTTTGTCCCCTCTACTACATAAATTAATCCAAAAACCAAAGTCAACATACCCACAATCACGATTTGCGAAATAGAACCTAAGCTTCTTTTGGAGTGACGGACGATATTGCGATTACGGACAAAACCAAGACTCGCTTCCCTTCTACTCACGTATGTTTGACTGATCATGTTTAAAATTTTCCTCGCTATGTTTATATTTGTTTTTCATCCTTAGTCCGGGGGTTTCTGTAAGCAGAGCTATAAGTAACTTACAGAAACTGAGCCCGGGAAGGTCATACACTTCACACTCTACACAATGTGAAACTCTATTTTTTGGCGGACCATAAAGGTCCATGTCTTGGCGTCACAAAGGCGCCAAGTCAGTTAACGAAAGTTAACCTTGATGGTTTGCTTGCGAGATTTGTTCGCAACTACGATTTGTTTAGGCATTTTGCCTCCTTTTTTATGTTTATTTGTTTGTTTTTATCAATTCCGCGTTGCCACTCGCAGTTTTGCACTCCGGGCACGCGGGTTGATAACTAATTCATCAGGTCCTGCAACGATCGGTTTCTTGGTATCTAGGGTAAATTCTGATTCTTCGCCATGAGACGTGGCCTCTTTGAAATAATCTTTGACCAGTCTGTCTTCTAGACTATGGAAGGTGATGATACCGACTCGACCATTTTTGTTTAATAGTTTCGGAAGCAGCGGGAGAGTCTTTGCAATTTCTCCAAGTTCGTCATTCACTACTATTCTAATGGCCTGGAAAACTGGTGCAGCGGGGTGCGTACGGCTATATCTAGATTTCGATAAGATGAGATCGGCGAGTTGTTTAGTAGTCTTAATCGGACGATGCGTCACGATTTCTCTGGCTAACATTTTCGCTCGACCGGGCTTTTCTTCCCCGTATTTCACGAAAATCTCCGCTAAATCACGCTCGCTAAAGCGATTTACTATCGTTTCCGCAGTCAAAGACTGTCTTCGATCCATCCGCATATCTAAAGGTCCGTCGTGATGATAGGAAAAACCACGCTCGTCATTATCCAGTTGCGGCGAAGAAACTCCAAAATCCGCCAGAATTATATCGAAAGTCTTTCCACACTCAATTAACTGTAGCACTGCGTCGTAAAAATTGGTATTTAGGATGGTGATTTCTTTGAATTTGTTTTTTAAGTTCTCCACGGCAAATTCATCGCGATCAACCAAAACCGAATCCTTATAATTCAGTGTTACATCCAAAATTGAACTAGCGTGACCTCCGTAACCCGCCGTCAAATCTAAATACGATTCGTTTGGCTGTGGCCGAAGTGACGCTAAAACTTCTGATAGTAAAACTGGGACATGTTGATTCTTCATGACCTAATTATACAATGTTTAAGACCGATCAACTAGAAACTTCAGCGTTTTTGTTTCTGCTTTGATTTTTGTTTGATGAACACAATTAATCTACCACGATTGTACCAGCGCGAAGCTAATCATATAATCGCAGCCGTTGAGAGACTTATTGTGTTTAAAGACCTATTGGTCATATAGAGTTTTATTGGGAGGTGTGTTTAAAAAAGGTTCACACGATTGTTTTGACGCATCTCGCTTAAGATTTAATGCGCGCCGAAACTCCTAGTTGGCCGGTCTTAAACGGTGTTAAGGTGCTTTTTTATCTGTGGTGTTTGTGTATTGTTTCCACTAATCTCAGTTTAGTATATTTTTTGAAAAAAAGCAAGAGCTTTTTTAGACAATTTTTCAGGTGGGTTTTTAGCATATGTGGAAAACTTATCTGTTATTTTACCGAACATTTACTGTTGATTTTAATTTTATTTAGTGTTTTAATAACCGAACACATCACTTGTCTAGCTGGCATTGACTTTTTATTAAAGTTATGGTATAATCAAAAAATATCCTGTTTTCTTGTGATTTTGTTCCCTATCCATGGTATAATAAAGAAAATAAGTGAGGTAAATATGGAAAATACAGAATTCGATGTGTTCCTGTGGGCAAACGAAATCGACGAAATCAAAAACAACGTCTCGGCGGAGCTGTTTTTGTTCAATAAAAACTACACCCCATATAAGATTAAATATTCCGACAAGCTAACTGGTGCAGTAAAATCGATGTTTATGCAAGAAGCAGTGCATTTTATTATTGAGGAGGCCGACAAGGGGCTAGAATGCCGTGAATACGAAAAGGCCGACGGCGAAGAAAACGTGATCTATCGTACTTCCCTATCTAAAGTTGGTCGCGCTGAAACCTTAATCCACCTGATTGAAAATGAGTATAAAGACATCGATTATTTCTCAGAAAACGAATACGATTTCAAAAAAGTCAAAGGTATTATCGCCAAATTTACCTATCCTGGCGAAGAAGGCATGAAAACCTTCTACATCGCAAAATTGCTCCCAGCCTCCTCGGCGCTCAAAGGCGCTACCTCATGGGAGATTAACGGTGAATCGTTTGAGCCATTTTCCGCAGAAATTGCCTTAAAGATGCCAGATGACAACCAAGTTGCCATCGTAGACAGCACAATTATTGTGTTTAACCAAGCTAAATTTGAAAATCTCTTCCAATATGACTTCAAATCCCAAGTCATCGCCGAAGCCAAAGCTAAAGAATTAACCGAAAAATATAAACTATCGTTCGCAGAAGGCCTCACTCTCGACGCTTTATTGGCCGATAAGAAGCCAATTCTCAAAAAAGTCCAAGCGATGGATATCGCCGAAGAAATGCCACAAGACAAGCTGCTAGATTACGCTGACGAAATGCAGCTAGGACTGATGACCGACGACGCTGGTTCAATCATCATCATGGACGACAAAGACCTCACTATGTTCGTTAATTTACTCAACGAAGACTACTATATTTCCCCAGTTAATGGTCGCAGATACGAGATCAAATCCAAAAAACTCCTTGGCGAACCAGATGGCGAACCACCGCGTGGCTAACGTTTAGATTTTTTCTTATTAAGTAGTATATTCCACTTAATGGCGCCGTAAAGGTTAATAACTAGGTACCCAGTAGCACTCAGCAAGCGGATAGTTGCGCCTGCTCCACCTTCGAATTGGATAATTCCCCAGAGAATCACTGATAAAACACCGGAAATCACCCCTAACCACCAAGTCTCTCTAAACCTTAGCATCATCAAAATTGCAACACAAATATCAATACAGCAAATCGTTGAATCTAAGAAAGCAAATTGTTGTGTCGGTATTTTTGTTAGAAGATAACCCATAACGATACTACTAAGAGTACAGGCACTAGTTACCATAATCGAAAGTGAAGTGTTAAATTTTCTAATCTTAACGTTTTTATCCGAATCCAGATTACGCCCCCATAGGAAAAATCCTACTATTTCCAGTGGCGCAAAAATAAAAATATCCACGAAAAACGAACCAAATAGATTATTTTTAAGAGCGGCATAAGCTAGAAGCAACGCATTAATTGCTCCCAGAATATAATTTGATCTTCGTCTCAAACTCGCAATATAACTAGCCAGAAGACCAGTCGAAAGAAGTGGCCAGCCAATCAACAAATCATTACTTAAAATTCCCAAAATCATTGGCACAAAAATACAGAGAAGAATGATTGTTATTTCTCTGGTTTTAAGTTTTGGTGTTGGTTTTGATTTTTGTTTTTTCATACTTGTTTTAATTATAATTCAAAATATGCACTTTCTATAATATTATACTCGCCAAGAGTAGCGAAAGTTTTACGTAAGTCTTCCCTGGCCCCGATAATCGAGTCAGAAGCGGTAATCTCAGATTCAATTTTGGCATAGGTTTCACCATCGCGACCATCAATTTCATCAAGATAAATCTTCGTACCAGGACCCATCATCAACTCTTGACGACGACGGGATACTTCCGCCGCCGGTTTAAAGCCAAGTTGCAAAATAATGTTTACGGTATTAGTATAGTCTTCAACAGGGGTAGTTTCAACAATATCCACGGTGGAATCTTCAATATGACGCTTCAAAATCAAAGTATATTCTGGTGGCTCATCCACCGCCTTCATCTCGGTACGCATCACCAAGCGCGGAAGATTTAGCCCCCTTTTATAACCTCGCGGTACGTAAACCCGATCATGTTGCCAGTAAATTGCACCAAAATCCAAGTCAATTTCGCTCAGTTTGTTTTCAAAACCGTCACGGTCATCTAGTCTGCACTTTAAAATGACTTTCTTCATACCCTAATTATACCATAACTACATCAATTAAGCGAGCCTCAACAGAGCGAGTGCCGTTCCATTCGTTCTCAACGGGTTTAATTAGAAAATCGTAAGTAGCATTATCATGAAGATTAAACCAAGCTTCAGGGGCAGAAAAAGTCACGCATTTTAAGATTTTGCCATCTTTTCCTCTTAAATCAATCCTTAAATGCTGGCCCTGGTCACCCATTCGCCGGATCTCAACAATCTCCGGGTTTTTAATACAAATTACCGGTTCCTCGTTCCCTGCCCCAAAAGGTTCAAGTAGTTTTAAATCCTCAACTAGTTCGAGCGAAATATCACCTAAATCAGCCGTTTCTAGCTCGGCATGACTTTTAAAATAATTTTCTTGTTCAACGAGGTGAAGACTTTTGTAATATTCATTGATTCTTTCGCGAAATTCAAAGAGATTTTTTTGTTCAAATTTGACGCCCGCCGCACCCGCGTGGCCGCCGCCACTAATAATCAAATCCTTAACGGAATTTAGTGCTTCTGCAAGGTTAAAATCACCAAAACTACGCCCGGAGCCCTTCAAAATACCCCCGTCAATCTCCGTCAACACGAAAGCCGGTTTGTGATACTCTTCAACCAGCCGACCGGCCACAATACCAAGAATTCCCTCATGAAAATTGCCAGCCTCGATAATCACTGGTTCATTTTTTTGTTCGCGATGAGCAATTTCTTCAGTAGCGGTGCGTTGTTCAAATCGACGTTTTTTATTCAATTCCTCCAGCCTAGCCGCAATAGTAGTAGCCTCCGTATTAGCATCTGTTCGCAAGAGTTTTAACGATAATTCAGCAGTTTCAAGACGTCCCGCCGCATTCAGGCGTGGCCCAAGTTGGAAACCAACCGATTCAGAGGTAATTCTCTTCACATTTGCTGTGCGCATGAGCTCTTTTAGCCCCGGACGACGAGTTTTGGCTAGAACTTTCACGCCAAAATACCCTATTATTCGGTTCTCACCGGTGAGTAGCATGTTGTCACAAATCGTACCAAGTAGTACTAAATCAAGTAGCCATTTTTCTTGGCCCTCAGCAATCAAACCATCTTTTACCAAGGCTTGGGCAACTTTAAAAGCCACTCCTACACCGGCTAAATTCTGAAGTTTTGATGTTGGTTTATCATGACGGTGCGGGTTTATTACAGCTATCGCATCTGGCAAATTCTCAGGGCACTCATGATGATCTGTGATAATAGTATCAATTTGAAGTGTATTTAACTCATCTATGACAGCGTAGTTAGAAGAACCACAGTCCACCGTAATTACAAGGGTGATTTGGTCTTTTTTAGCTCTTTCTATCAGGCGTGGACTCATGCCATAACCATCAGCAAAACGATCTGGCAGCATTATTTCAATGTTTTTTGGACTAATACCTGCAAGAATCAAGGCCTGTTCCATCAGGGTACTTGCCGTAATACCATCAACATCATAATCCCCGTAAATCAGGATTTCTTCATTATTATTAAGTGCCTTCTTAATACGAGACACCGCCTTGTCCATATCTGTTAGTCCGAACGGATCAGTAAGATCCTCATATCTCGGGTGCAAAAAAGCCTCGGAAAGATGCCGTTTTTCTACAAGTTGAGCAAACAATTTATTCATTTTGCGCCCCTGTTAATTGATGGTTTTGGACGGTTTACTGCCTTTTTGACTTTTAATCACAATGCTTTGAAGTTCTTTTAGAATCGGGAACTGCTTATTAGTTTGGTATATTTTAGTACGACCTTTTTTAGTCACAATTAAAAATTTACCCTCGGCCATTCGCTCCAACTCTCTCTGAATATTACCCGGATCTTCCTTAATCAACTTAGCTAGACCTCTGACATGAGTTTTAAAATCAGGATATTTAGCAAAAACTACGATAATTTTACGCCGAACCCTTGATGTCACGAATATATCTAACATATTTCCTCACTTAGCTTTCTCTATTATAGCATAGTTTTTAGTATTTTTTACAACAATGCTATAATGATGGTATGTTTTACGAGGTGATACCGGTAGGTAAGGTGGAGACTTTGACCTACGATTTTGACGGTTCCCTGTTCCCTGGCCAAATTGTGTTAGTGCCACTTGGCAAAAAATCAGTCCCGGGCATAATTGTTAAAAAAGTTGCGCAACCGAATTTTAAAACCAAATCAATTTTGAAAATTTTGTATGCAAAACCACTGCCGAGCCATTTATTAAAAGCTGCCGAGTTCATCCATGAATATTATTTAGTACCAATTGGCCTGACTGCAAATCTTATCTTGCCAACAGGAGTAGAAAAGAAACGCCGAACAAAACCGAACAAAACCGAACAAAATAAAACAATCCCCAGCCAAGCGAATATTCCCCTCAACCCCGCACAAAAAATGGCCCTAGAAAGCCTCCAGAAGGGCCTAGAAGGCACGAAACTGCTTTATGGCGTTACCGGTAGTGGTAAAACCAACATCTACCTCAAAATGGCTATAAATGCCTTTAAACGGCAAAAGTCTACTATACTATTAGTGCCAGAAATCGCTCTCACCAGCCAATTGGTACAAATTTTCCAAGAAATCTTTAAAAACAACGTAGTTTTAATCCATTCCAAACAGACTGAAGCCGAAAGGCATTTGATCTTTGAACGCATTTTAGAAGCCGAGGAACCTTTGATTATCATCGGGCCACGTTCGGCATTGTTCGCTCCCGTGAACAACTTAGAACTGATTATTGTCGACGAGGAGCACGAAACTACTTATTACCAGGAGAATCCGCCTCGTTATTCAGCTATCCGAGTCGCCAGTTTTATCGCCACGGCCGTTAAAGGCCAGTGTATCCTCGGTTCGGCCACCCCTACGGTTGCTGATTATTATATTGCTAAACATAAAGATTCCCTAATCACTCTCAAAGAACGTGCCAAAAAAGAGGCCAAAAAAGCCGACATTAGTATTATCGACCTTAAAAATAGAGACAGTTTCTCGAAAAACAAGTATTTTTCTAACCAAATACTTGCATCGATTAAGAAAAACCTAGAAGAAAAGCGCCAAACACTGATTTTCCATAATCGAAGAGGATCAGCTCCTCTAACGATTTGCGAGCACTGCGGGCACGAAATCACCTGTCCAAACTGCTTCTTGCCACTCACTTTACACGCAGACACCTACGAATTAGTTTGTCACACCTGTGAACACCACGAAAAAGTACCTCTTTCCTGCCCTGAATGTGGTAATTTGGGCCTTATTCACAAAGGTTTTGGCACTAAACTACTCGAAAGCGAGTTAAAAAAACTCTTCCCTAAAGCAAGAATTAAACGCTTTGACGCCGATAATAAGAAGGGTGAAACCCTCGACGCAATCTATGAAGAAGTGCGCGACGGAAAAGTTGATATCTTGGTAGGAACACAAGGCCTTGCCAAGGGGTTAGATTTACCAAAACTCGCCACCGTAGGAGTGGTACAAGCCGATGCCGGGCTCTCTTTGCCAGATTACGCCGCCGAAGAACGCGTTTTCCAGCTTATTACCCAGGTAATCGGACGCGTTGGACGTGGCCATCTCGATGCGGCCGAAGTTATTATCCAGACTTTCCGACCAGAGCATCCTGTTTTAAAATACGCCACCGAAGAAAACTACGAAGAATTTGCTAAGTATCTCTTAAAACAGCGTCAAAAATCCGGTTTCCCACCTTATAAATACGTCGTAAAACTAGAACTCACTATGAAAACCGAAGCCATCATCATCAAAAAAATGCGCGAAATTGCCCAAAAACTACAACAAAATGCCAATTTCCTAGTCTCCCCACCCCAACCAACCTTCCACGAACGCACTATCAAGGGTTACACCTGGGAAATGATTATCCGTTCCAAGTCTAGAAAAGAACTCTTAAAAATGTGCTCGAATCTAGACCAAAATTTCCGCCTTACCTTGGACCCGCCAAGCCTGCTATAAGGCAGTCTTGACCTTACAGGGATAAATATGCTATAATTAAGCTTATGAAAATCATTACTACGCCGGATCCGCGGCTCAGGGAGAAATCGGAAAAAGTTGGCAAAATCACGCCAGATATTCAAGACGTCATTTCAAAAATGCGTCAGCTTTCTCTTGATTGGGAAAAAGACCACCCCTATGAGCTCTCCGCAGCTATGGCGGCACCACAAATGGGTGTTTTAAAGCGCATCATTATTATTCGCGACGATATGGAAGACAAGAAAAATGCTTCTTTCACTGCCTTAATTGATCCAGTAGTAATCAAAGCCGAAGGAAAAATCAAAAAGGACTACGAGGGATGTCTATCTGTTCCTACGATTTATGGCATGGTTCCCCGCGCTACTAAGGTACGCGTAAAAGCCAAACTAGAAGACGGTACAGAGGTACGCATTAAAGCCACCGATGAATTAGCCAGGACCTTGCTTCACGAAATTGACCATCTAGACGGCATTTTATTCATTGACCACATTCGTGACGACAAGGACGCCTTCTATGAAATGAGTGACAGCGGTGATTTAGTACCAGTAGATTATGATAAAAAGATTAAAAATAATCAAAAACTCTGGGGCGAGGAATAATCTACAATGGAAAAAGTCATCTTTTTTGGAAATGGCCCTCTGGCAGATTATGCTCTAGAAGTGATTCAACGCCACTGTCAGGTGATTTTTCACGCCCGAGAAAAAGCTGATTTAGAAGAAGTAAAACTTTTGAAACGCGAAAACCCTGAGGCTCATGGCATTTTAGCCTCGTTTGGTGTAATGATTAAAAGCGATGTGCTAGATTTATTCGAACCAGAGGGTATTTTAAACGTACACCCCTCCCTGTTGCCACTTTATCGTGGCGCTTCCCCAATAGAGTCAGCAATTTTAGCTGGAAATACAGATTTTTCAGTATCAGTAATGAAACTCGTCAAAGCCATGGACGCCGGGCCGGTATATCACCAAGAAACTCTAAAAAAACTACCTCTTAGTAAACTCGAAATCTACCAAACTCTCGCTGAAACAGGGGCAGAGTGGATTGTAAAGAACTTAACGAAACTGCCAGAACCAACCCCACAAGATGACGAAAAAGCCACTTTTTGTGGTAAATTAGAAAAATCCATGGGACTTTTAACTCCAGAAACAGATACAGCAGAACAAACTTTCCGCAAAATCATCGCCTATCAAGGCTTTCCGAAACCTAAATATACCTTCTATGGCCTTTCTTGCATCATTTTAGAAGCGCACATACTAAAGCAAGGTGAGACAGCACTTCTTTCGATTCCCTGCGCTGACGGGCAACTAGTGGCCATCGACAAGTTGCAACCCGAAGGTCGCAAGGCAATGGACACTAAATCCTTCTTAAACGGCTACGCTAAATAAGCTTCGCGCGATTTGCCCGAATCTCGGACTTCATTTCTTCGATGGTACGAGTAACAATTTCACGGTAATCTGGGCGATTGATTTCTAGCCATTTGGCGGCTTCAGCCTGATCGGTAATCTTATCAAATTCATTCAACTGAACTTCGGTGAGGCCTTTAGAAATACGTTCACCAATGCGTACCTCTAATTCTTCTTGTACATAATCCAAAAACTTCTGTTTTTGCTCTTCCGGCATTGCCGAAAGCCCCATTTCTTGTAGAAAATTCTCATCAAATTGCATACTTACTCCTTACCTCCAGTTGGTTTAATAATATGCCCAAAAGCCTTAGGCTCAGCTGCTACCACCTTATCCATCGGGTTTTCAACCACAGGTGGTTGCCCCACCAATGGTTGCTCCGCCAACGGCTCAGGATTCAAGGGTTCAGGGTTCAACGGCTCAGGAACTACTGGCGCCACTGGATCATTTGGCTCAATAGTTATCGTCTCCGTGGTGGCAATCTCAACCGTGGCTGGTTCATATGGAGCCGGTTTAATCGGTTCAATCGGCGTTTTCAGCCCAGATGAAGTACCATCTGAGTTCTTTTCCTCCCAAGATGTGGTTTTAGAAAGATAAAATACAGCAGCACCAAGACAAAGAGCAGTAATCCAAGAAACGATTTGAAGAAGAGTAATGCGTGTGCTACCTAAAGCATCCTGAGAAAAGTCCACAAAGTTTCCTATAACACTAATTAAAGAAGAAATTGCCAAAAACCCAGTGGCTACATACTTGAAAAGTTTTACTAAATTATGGTTGTTTTTTACGCCTAGCACAATTGAACCCAGGAAAGTAAAACCAGTCACGCTAAGAAGCGCCATGGTCAATTTATACATAAATGTAGGAGTACTAACAGTATAAAAGGAGCTATAATAACCACTCATTGTTGCCGCTTCGTACATCGGGATTGCTCCCCAAATCATCAATGTCAGGAAAAGTGCAACAAGCACGCCTAATATAAGAGTAATTAGCCCAAACATTCTGACGATTTTTTCGCTATTGGTCATCTTATAAAAACAATCAACCGACAAAACGGCCGCAACACCAATTATCCCAAGTGGAGCCAGAATTTTAGTAATTGAGTATAATAAATCCGAACTACTGGAAAAAATCATGATAATCCCAATTATTGCGTAAATCACCAATAATCCCACTAGTGCACCCAAAATCACTGTTTTCAGTGCTATTATCTTTGAAAAAATATCATTTTGCTGCTGCATTCTTACTCCTTATGCTTATTATAGCATAAGAAATAATACTACAACGTGCGTTTTTTGGCTTCGCGAGTGAAGAATTTCAAGCGATCGTTTAGTTTAATTTCTAGTTTAGATTTAGTCTTCAAGGCCAGGCCACCAGTTTCACCAGCCACCAGTTCTTTCACGTCCATCTTTTCTTTCTGGACGGATACCACTTCAACTTCACCAACATACTCCTTATCGCGTACTACACGAGCAAGATAAGTCGGCTTCACATTACCTTTTAGTACCTCACCACCTGCAATGATAGAAGTCTTTTCAGTGCGGAAAACACCAAGCACCTTCATCTCACCTTTATCTTCTTCAATAATTTCAGCATCAAGTAAGTTTTCCATTTCGTGTTTGGCATCATCAAGTAGTTCATAAATCACCTTGTAAGTGCGAACAGGAATATTATCGCGCGCCGCCATCTTAGAAATATTGATCGGCACCGAAACGTTAAAACCATAAATAACGGTGTTTTCACCTGCGGCCATGTAGACATCATTTTCGTTCACGTCGCCCACGCCAGTACTCACAATGTTCAAAGTAATCTCACCGTGAGTATCAATCATTTTAAGCGAATCCACTACAGAAGTCACTGAGCCAAGCACGTCACCCTTAATAATTACGTTGAAAATCTTCGAATTATCCGCCACGTTCATCATCCGAAGTAAATCTGAACTAGTCACATTAGCTGAAGCTGACTCATTTGCAATCGACTGAGCATTTAGAAGTGCCATTCTACGAGCAGTTTTTTCATCTTTCGCCTCAATAAAACGATCACCGAAGTTCGGAAGTTCCTTAAAACCAGTCACCGTAACTGGAGTAGACGGCGTTGCCTTCCCCTTTGGCTTTCCTTGCCAGTCTAACATTGTACGAATCTTGCCATAAGTTGCCCCCGCGACAATAAACTCACCAGTCTTTAATTCGCCACCAGTAACTAGAAGATTTACCACTGAACCCTTCCCTGTTTCCATATGCGATTCAATCACGAGACCCTCTGCCGGAATGTCTACATCAGCCTTAAGTTCTTCAATATCAGCAGTTAAAAGAATCATATCTAGAAGCTGTTCAAGATTAGTACCTTGCTTAGCTGAAATCGGCACCATCGTAATATCACCACCCCATTCTTCCGGTTGAAGACCGTGATTAGACAAATCAGCCTTAGTACGATCAATATCCGCACCCTCACGGTCAATCTTGTTAATTGCCACAATAATCTTAGCATTGGCAGATTTAGCAAAATTAATCGCCTCAACCGTCTGTGGCTTCACGCCATCATCAGCGGCCACCACAATCACTACAATATCCGTTAGCATTGCGCCGTGTTGGCGAATAGCAGCAAAGGCCTCATGACCAGGAGTATCCAGGAAAGTAATCAATCTATCATCATGTTTTAATTGATAAGCTGAAATGTGTTGAGTAATACCACCGGCTTCCTTTTCAACAGTTTTCTTATGTAACAAAGTATCAAGAAGGGTAGTTTTACCATGATCGACATGACCCATCACCGCCACTACTGGTGGACGAGAAACTGCCTTATCTGATAGTTCACGATGAAAATCAGAAGTCTTAGTGGCGGTATTCTTTTTCTCTAACTTAACATTCTTAAGACCAAGTTCGTCAATAATAATGGAAGCCGTTTCAAAATCTAGACGTTGATTAATCGTTGCCACAATCCCATTCTTAAATAGAGTACCAATCAGTTCGGTCACAGAAAGACCAAGGGCCTTTGAAAGCTCATCTACAGTGATAGAACCGGCGATTAATATTGTTTTTTCTTCCATTCACATAATTTTACCACAAAACAGAAAAATATGCTATAATAGAGATACCTTCCCCTGTAGCTCAATGGTGGAGCAAGAAGCTGTTAACTTCGAGGTTGCCAGTTCGAGTCTGGCCGGGGGAGCCATTTTTTTGTGATAAAAAATCCCCGCCTGAAAGGCGGGGTGTATGTTAGGAATTAATCGAGAACGGATCGTAATTATTGAGCTTACGGTCGTCACGAACGACATGGGTGCCATCTGGGCAATTATTGTAGATGAATTTTGCCAGATTTGGCTCAACCACGATGCAACCAAGCGAAGAAAGTTTCTTTCCGATTTGGCTATCGGCGTTTTCAAACTGTCCGACGGCTGGATCGGAAGAAGTACAGGAAGTCGAATGAATCCCGTAATTCCCAGAGAAGAAGACGGCGTAACACCAATACTTTTTCTCATTCTGGAACGAAACAACCCTGCGCTGGATGACGTCGTCACCAAGAGGAGTCGGAGAAGCATCTTTTCCAGTGCTGCAATTAGCATAGTAAAGACATTTCCAGTACCCCGCGGATTCACGGTGGTAAACCGCGATCTTCTTTGAGTAATCACTGATATAAATCAGATAATCCGAGGTGGCACCATTTGCGATCGACTCGAGGTCGGCAACGTAGCGGAAGTTGCTTGAGGTCTTAAGCCCAGTAAGCCCGAGGCTCTTACGAGTCTCTGGTCCGGCGGACCCGTCAACTTTAAGACCGTTGCGATACTGGTAGGCGCGAATAGCGTTGCCAGTCTCTGGTCCAAGTCGACCGTCTGCTTTAACGCCAAGTGCAGTTTGAAGCTTTTTAACGTCTTCTTTGTTCCACTTGACATACTTAGGGAATTCGTTCTTGTAGCTAGTCGTGGGATAGACTGGTTGGCCAGTAGGCTGGTCAAACTTTTGCAGGCAAATGACTGTTATTACGATAATAATGAAGGCAAGGATTACGATGAGAGAAACGACGTATAGACCGGTTTGACGCTGAGTGCCACAGTGACGAGTTTCCATGGAAAGAACCCCCTTTCTTTGTTCCTCAACATAGTTTAAAAGTACTTCTCGATCAATTTCGAGACTTATGCCTTCATTATATCATACTTATGCTAAAAAGTCAAGGTTTAAGAGGATTTATTTGCAAAATAAGAAAATCCCCGCTTGTGGCGGGGATAAACGTTAAGGATTGATGGAAAGCGGGTCGTAATCTTTGAGATCACGATCGTCGCGAACGACTATTGTGCCATTTCCGCAATTATCATAGATAAACTTGGCAATTTCTGGTTCGACCTGGATACCACCAAGCGTGATCTTGCGGCCAATCTGTTGTTCGATGTTATCGAATCGTCCAGTAGCAGGATCAACAGTCGTACAGGAAGTGGAATGAATCCCATAATCCCCAGAAAAGAAGGTGATGTAACAACGATACGTATCATCCCCGTAAGGGATTGCGAGCATCTTCCTGTTGATTACATTTTCACCTAGCGGAGTCATGGAAGAATTCTTCCCTACGCCGCAGTCGGCAAAGATGATACATTTCCAGTAGCCTTTATCATCGCGATGATAAACCGCAATTTTCCTCGAGAAAACACTGGTATAAATCAGGTAATCTGAGGTGGACTTCTCAGCGATGAACTCAAGATTCGCAACGTAGCGAAGATTGCTTTGGCTTCTCAGTTCAGTGATGCCAAGTTTCTTCAGGGTATAAACCCCGACGACTCCGTCGACACCAAGACCTTTACGGTTTTGATAATTGTGAACGGCGTTGCCGGTTTCCGATTCAAACTGACCGCTAGCGGTAATGCCAAGGGCGGTCTGAATCTTTTTGACGTCTTCCTCGTCCCATTTGATGTACGCAGGAAATTCATTTCTGTAGACGATGGGACCAGCGACTTCGATGGTCTGGCTAACCGGGACTATTACTTCTTTTACCGCACTACTTGAGGTAGTAGCAGTAGCATCATCGGTAGGCATGGTTTCTGTGGTTTGACTAGTGGTCTGCTTTTTAGAGCAGGTGGCCGCAAGAAGGGTTGCGATAACGACAATCACAGCGAAGAGAAGTAAGATACGTTGGTAAAATTTTGGTCCTATGCGGTAACGACGACTGGCTTTCACGGATAATTCCCCCTTTATTTTATTCCTTAACAGATGGAAAAGTACTTCTCGACCAATTTCGAGATCTATTTTTCATTATATCATAAAACATTAAAAAGTCAAGGTTAAGGCGGTTTTACTAGAGTATGAATTTGAAAAGACCCAGCGAAACGGCTAGCATAATGAGGCCAGCGACCAAAATGCCAGCGATGATAGCAATAATGGTCCTTTTAAAATCAAGTTTTAAGATACTCGCGGCAAGAGTACCGGTCCAGGCACCGGTGCCAGGTAGTGGGATGGCAACGAAAAGAAATAGTGCGAAAAAAGTACCGTGTTTGCCAGCTTTTTCGAGTAATTTTTCGCCACCTTTTTCGCCTTTT
>JAEEGH010014889.1_pt1 | contig 16986 bp, 13 predicted proteins | sample 9134181 | NCBI WGS metagenome assembly JAEEGH01 (sample SAMN16246544, study PRJNA631951) | gut metagenome | biome: gut microbiome; feature: rumen; material: DP-attached | host: Bos | place: Iran: Karaj | collected 2018-10
TACCCACGGCGCGGCCGTGAGCCTTCAGGAGCACGTTCGGGTACATCTTGAAGAGGTTGTCGAGAGTCGGGGTGCGGGCGGCCTTGATGGCGTTGCCTTCGACCTTATCGGTGATACCAAAACCATCCATCACGATGGTCACGACCGGTCCCTTGATGCCGGGGAAGTTGGAAAGTTTCTTGAGCATGTTGTGTCTCCTTGTGCGAAGGCCCTCTGTTTGGCCTCTGAGATAAAATCCGAGCACAAATTTAAAAAACATCGGGGCCATTGACTCCGAATTTTCCGAAGACACAACAGTATGGTGCGCTACTTTTTCTTGCCTTGGTTAGCTACGGCCTCCATTTTGGCCTTGAGGGCTTCCTGGTCTCCTAGATAGTAGTGTTTAACCGGGTTCAGATTGTCATCGAATTCATAGACGAGCGGGGTTGCTGTCGGGATGTTCAAACCGAGAACTTCTTCCTTGCTCATTTTGTCAAGATACATGACCAGCGCGCGCAGAGAGTTGCCGTGGGCGGCAATCACGATGCGCTTCCCGGCCTTCATCTGCGGTTTGATTTCTTCGAGGTAGTAGGGGATTACGCGGGCAATTGTCGTTTCGAGGCTTTCGTTCTGCGGGAGGAACGATTCGTCTACATCGCGGTACATGGGTTGTTTCTTTGCGCTGCGTTCGTCATCATCGGCGAGTACGGGCGGTTTTACATCGAAGGAACGACGCCAGATTTTCACCTGGTCTTCGCCGAACTTCTCGGCGGCTTCGGACTTGTTCTTGCCCTGCAGGTCCCCGTAGTGTCGCTCGTTCAGTTTCCAACTTTTCACGACGGGGAGCCATGCGCGGTCCATTTCGTCGAGCATATGGTTTAGCGTATGGATGGCGCGCTTCAGGTATGAGGTATAGCACAGATCGAAATCGTAGCCTTCGGCTTTTAAAAGTTGGCCCGCTGCAGCCGCTTCTTCGTGGCCCTTTTCGCTAAGGTCTACGTCCATCCAGCCGGTAAAGAGATTCTTCTTGTTCCATTCACTTTCGCCGTGACGGACTAGTACAAGTTTAATCATGAGATTTCTCCTATTTTATTTAATCGTCTCGATCAAAAAATAGAAAAAAACTTATAAAAAGTTAGATAAGGTTAATAAAATTAACCTTATCTAACTAAATATTGGCATTTTATCCGCAAAAAAGCCCTCCCGTTGGGGGAGGGCTCTTGGAAAGGCTTTTTGTTTTATTACTTGGCCTTGTAAACGAGCAACGTGAGGACCATGTCGCCGTTTGTATCAGGTGTAGAGGTTTCCGTGACAATGAATGCATAGAATCCTGCCGCAGAACCCGTGTTGGGCTTGTAAACATTAGGATTGATAGCTACGAAGAATACGTCTGTAACTTCCAAGAAGTTTGGATATTCATCCTTTAGTGCACTTGATAGGTAGATGAAAGAATCAGTTGTCGGATTTTCTGGCAGCCAGTTCTTGCTCCAGTCATCAAGGCGGGTGTCGTTTTCGGCGTTTGCATAAACTGCGAACTTGATGCCTGTCGTGCTGGACAGTCTGACATTGCCTTGGGTTCCGGTTACACTAAAGCAGACGTCGCCGGTAGCATCGGAAGAGGCGCGACCTGTAGCAAAGCTCAAGCACTTGTCGGTCTTGGTGTTGACCTTGATGCTGATTGTGTCGAGCGGCGCACCCGGAACGACAACTTCGCTAGAAGAGCTTTCCGGAGCTTGGCATTTTTCAATGGGGCGTTCAAACTCAATGGAATCTCTAGAAACGGATTCCTTGATTCCGTCAGTTGCCTTTGCTGTGATAATCAGGCGGTAAGTCCCGCATTCGGAATAATTTTCATCGAGGTTTGTGAAAAGACCGCTTTCAGCGAGGTTCACCGTAGTGATTCGCGTAGCGTTGTAATCCAACGGTGTGATCGTTTCTGCCTTGCCACTGCTAGTCCTGCTTGGGTTGACAATGTCGAACTTGATATCCGTAAAACGCACGGCGTTAATATCGGCAACGATGTTCGAATCGCTCACATCGAGGGTGATGGCTCCTTGGAACTTGACCTTTGTTAGAAGTTTTGAACTGACGCCCAAATCCCTAAAAACAATTGCCGTTTCTGCGGTTATTGGTGTCTTGTCTTCTGGTTGAATATAGTGGGACGATGACGAAGGTGTTCCTGTGCCAGGAATTTCTGGGTTGGAGTCTTCACTACATGCTATGAAACTGAATGCCCCCAATGCGATTGAGGAACATAAAATCAGTGGTGTTAAGAACTTAGAACTCATTTGAATACCCTCTTTTTTGTAATCTTTGAATTAAAATAAACAAATTACGGAAAAAAAGCACTAATTATTTAGTTTTTTTATAAAATACAAAAAAAATAGGAGGGTTACTTTGCTTTGTGAAACAATTTGATGAATATCACAATAATGTTGTAAACGAAAATAAACTTTAACCGTCCATGGAGCGTATCATATCGCGTATTCTGGCAGCTTCTTCGAAGTCGAGGCGGGCTGCAGCTTCCTTCATTTGGCGTTCCAGGTCGGCGAGTTTGGAATAACTTTGACTGGATCCTTCCCCTCTGCGAGGGTCAGGATGACGGTTGCCGGGAACTGCAGCTTTCTTTCGTCTCTCGTCTGTAGCTCGCTTGCGAGCATTCTCTCGTCTTTGTACATTCGTCTTCGACTCATGTACCAACTGCTCGGCTCGGTCTTGCCCAATTTTGTTGGTCGCTGCGCTCTTTCGTCTCTCGTCTCTCGTCTTTCGTCTAAAATTCGACGGTTGCAGCGGTTCCATCGGGCGGATGCCAAAATTAGTTTCTAGTTCAGAGTTACTAGTTACTAGAGAGTCGTCACTGGATTCTTCGTTCCACTCTGTTTCACTCAGAATGACGTCATCACTCTCGTCTATGCCGGTTGGGTCGATGATTCTCAAATCTTCTTCAATTTTGCGGGTCACGGACTTTGGCGTGATGTGGTGCTCGGCGTTGAATTCCTCTTGCAATGTGCGGCGGCGGTTTGTCTCGTCGATGGCTTTTTGCAAACTTTCGGTCATGTTATCGGCGAAAAGGAGCACCGTGCCGTTCACATTGCGGCTGGCGCGGCCCATCGTTTGGATGAGACTGCGGTAGTTGCGGAGGAACCCTTCCTTGTCGGCGTCGAGGATGGCGACCATGCTCACTTCGGGGAGGTCGAGGCCTTCGCGCAGGAGGTTTATGCCCACGAGTACGTCAAATTCGCCACTGCGGAGTCCGCGGATGAGTTCGTGGCGTTCCAGCGTCTTGATGTCCGAGTGGAGGTACTTGGCGCGGATGCCTGCTTCGATGAAAAATTCCGTGAGGTCTTGCGCCATCTTCTTGGTGAGCGTCGTGACGAGCACGCGGTCGCCGTTTTTCACGACTTCTTCGATGCGGTACAGGAGCACGTCCATTTGGCCCTGAATCGGGAACAGCTCGATTTTGGGGTCCAAAAGTCCGGTCGGGCGGTTGATTTGTTCCGTGACAACGCCGTTCGTCTTTTTCAGCTCGTAATCGCCAGGGGTGGCGCTCACAAAAAGCACTTGCTTCGGGTACATGTACTCGAATTCGGCAAAGTTCATCGGGCGGTTGTCGAGAGCGCAGGGGAGGCGGAATCCGTATTGCACGAGCGTGGTTTTGCGGGACTTGTCGCCTTCGGCCATGCCACCCACTTGCGGAATGCTCACGTGCGATTCGTCAATCATCAAGAGCCAGTCATCGCCAAAGTAGTCGATGAGCGTGAAGGGGCGTGTGCCTGGAGCTCGGTCTTCGATGATGCGCGAGTAGTTTTCGATGCCGTTGCACATGCCCGTTTCGCGCAACATTTCCATGTCGTAGCGGGTGCGGCTTGAAAGTCGTGCCGATTCCAGCACTTTGCCTTCTTTGTCGAGTTCCGCGAGGCGGTCGGTCAGTTCCATCTGGATGCGCTGCAACATACCCGCGCGGTTTTCTTCTTTGGTGACAAAGTGCTTTGCGGGGGCGATGGTGAGTTCTTCGACTTCCTTGATGACTTCACCCGTGACGATGTTGAAGCGGTAAAGGCGATCGACTTCGTCTCCGAAAAGTTCAATGCGTAGCCCATCTTCGTCGTAGCTCGGGTGGACTTCGATGACGTCACCGCGGACGCGGAACGAGCCTCGGTCGAGGCTAAAGTCGTTGCGGGAATACTGAATGTGGACAAGGTCACGGAGAATCTTGTCGCGGTCGTAAATGTCGCCCTTCTTGATGCGGACCATCAAGTCGAAATATTCGCTCGGGCTGCCGAGGCCGTAAATGCAGCTCACGGAAGCGACGATGATGACATCGCGGCGGGTGAGAAGGTTTGCGGTGGCACGCAGGCGGAGCTTGTCGATTTCGTCGTTGATGCTTGCGTCTTTTTCGATGAACGTGTCCGTGTGCGGGATGTAGGCTTCGGGCTGGAAGTAATCGTAATAGCTCACGAAGTATTCCACCGCGTTGTTCGGGAAGAACGACTTGAATTCTTGGTAAAGTTGGGCGGCCAGCGTCTTGTTGTGCGTAAGGATGAGCGTTGGCTTGCCGACATTCTTGATGACGTTTGCCATGGTGAACGTCTTGCCGGAACCCGTCACGCCGAGAAGCGTCTGAAACTGTTCGCCGTTCTTGAAACCCTCGGTCAATTCTTCGATGGCCTTGGGCTGGTCGCCTGCGGCACCGTAAGGACTCACGAGGTCAAAATCCGCACGAGTGGGCGCCTGGAACTGCTTGAGTTTTCCGGGCAAGCTCTTGGAAGGCGGTAGCGGTTTCGCTATCGGTTTTGCATACGGATCAGGAGTAATAGTCTTACGTGCGCGGGCCATGATTTAGTAGACAGTAGGAAGTAGACGGTAGACAGTAAGGAGTGGTCTGTGGCTTTGAGGTATGACTTGGGGCTTGTCATGCCGGACTCTGTTCCGGCATCGCCTTTACCCATTAAGATAGAAAATAATTGTATCATCCTAGAGGAAACCGTAGGGCGACCCTTAACAATAACCAATGACTAATGACCGATAACTAGTAACTAGTAACTAGTAACTAGTAACTAGTAACTCATAACTCATAACTAACTACTATTTTTCTACATTTCATTCCATGCTTTGCAATCGGATTCTTGGTACGACTCATCACGGCACTTACAAGAAGGTCATTGACGTTCCTCTTTTGCGCGAGGAACTGACGGCGCGCTCTATCCGCTGCATCGCACGCGATGGCGTTGAAATTGAAATCGATGTCTATGAAGATTTGCAAGAAGGCGATATTTTGGCGGAGACGGACTTTAACGTTTATGCCGTAAAGATTTACGTGCCCAAGAAAAAGCCCGCTGAAGAACAAAAGCCGACGGTGAAACGGTATTTATAAGCGAGATTTATTTTCAAATCGTCAGCCGATGGCTGACGATTGACCTTGCGAGAACCCTCGATTTGGTTCTTAAGTTTAAAAAAGATTAAATGTGCTAAGTGGTCAAAGAGTCCGAAACCGGGACAGGCTCAATCCGGGATGACATACTTAATGGAGATGCCCCGTCAAGCGGGGCATGACAAGGCGGGGAGATGGTGTTGCGTGGCTTGTTGAAAAATTGATTAGAACGATTTGCTGGCACCGCAACTCAAGCGGGCTATCGTGAATGTGAAAACCCGCAATGTGGCGAAAAATTTGAGCGGTAGCAAGGCTTCGAGGACTGCGATTTTTGACCTGCATTGCGAAGACGATGATGGAAACCTCATTGAAATTGAAGTCCAAATTCGCGAAATGGATAATTTTTTAAAGCGGATTGCCTATTATGCAAGTGAATTGGTTGCGAATCAAGCTGAGCCCGGCGATTGGGATTACGATGTGAAGCCGACATACGTCATTGCTCTTGCTCGGTATCGTATCTTCGAAAACGACGAACGGATTGTCCATCGTGCTTCGACGTTAGATTTGGAAACTGGCGAACAGATTGTGGATTCCTACAACTATACAATTATCGAGCTTGCGAAGGTTCCTTTCTTTATTGGCAAGGACAGCTTGAGCAAATGGCTGTTTTTCTTTCGCTACTTGAGCCGGTTGCGTGAGTTGCCGCCGGAGCTTTCGGACAAAAAATTCAAGCAGTTGACGGAGAGTGCTAAAGTATCTAAATTCAGTAAGAAAGAATTTGAGGCTTATCAGAAGATGTATCACGAAAGATGGGATCACAATGTCCTGAAACGGGGTTTCTTTAAAGAATTCGCGATGGAAATCAACGCGGAGATTGCAAAGAATGTTTCTGGTAATAAGCGTGAAATAGCAAAAAAATTGAAAGCGAGAAATAGACCTGTTGAAGAAATTGCAGAGGACACGGGCTTATCTATAGAAGAAATTAACGCTTTGTAGTTTCGTATATAGATTTTGTCCTCGGACATCGCTCAGAATGACGCAAAAAGGAAAATGCCCCGTCAAGCGGGGCATGACAAAGCGGTTGGGGTGCTTTCATTTCCTAATATTCAAACTTTCTTTTACGCTGATTTTTTCTTTGCCGAGTAGGCGGTAGAGCTTGCAGCGGAAAAGCGGGATGGCAGCGATGGTGCCAAGTGCAACAATCGGGATGGCGATGTAGGCGATTCCGGGCTGGTTGATTGCGGGACGGCAGAAAAGTCGCAGCATCAGGACAATCCACCAGTGGACGGCGAGAATCACAAGCGCGTTGCGGGATATGTTTCTCAGGATTCCCTTGAAAATGCGGATGGGAGCGATGTCTGGAATTTTGCTTGCAAGCAAGAACGTGGCAACTAATCCGATGATGCCTGTAATGGAACTGGCGACGAACTGAAAAAGGCTTTTGCCCAAGTCGTTGTTCATGATGCTGAAATTCGGGCTTGGCGATTCCAAAAATGCGTATGCGATAAAGTTTGCAATTCCTACCGCTGCGACGATGGTTGCGTTTTTTGCTGCATGGGGAGCGCCCGTAGAAATGGCACTGTGGATTTTTTTGATGGGTTCTTTGCAAAGAAAACCGCATCCGAAGAAAAATAGAATTGTGAGGTCGCGTTCAATGCCTAGCGGCAAGTGAATATGGTTCTTGTTCAGAATCCAGCCACCAAGGAGCCCTTCTATGGACATGACTGCAAAAAACAACTTTGGATTGACTTGCCGTTTTGACATCATATGAAGTAGGTAAAAAATCAAACTGACTGAATATAAAGTAAATACGAACCATAGCGGCCCTGCGCCTACAGAGGATTTCCCGGCAATGAAAATCTTTGCGAAATTCCAGTAGATGTATTGCCATGTATTGTTGATATCGGGAATCGTATTTACGACCATCATCGTGGGCGATTTCGGGTACAGCGCAAAGTTATAAACGACCGGATCAATGGCGAAAAAAAGAAATGAAAGGTAGAGATAGGGTGCTAACAAAACTTTTGTCTTGTGGGTAAAGTAACTTTTGAAATTGCCGAAGCGTTTTGTGCTGAAAAGCACGCCTGAAATAAAGAAGAAAGATGACATGCGCAGAGCGCTCAAGTGCCACGCTCCCAAAAGGGCGTTCGGGAATGTCTGCTCGATGTGGAAAAGGCAGACGAGCAAAAGTACGAACCCTTTGAATTCGTCAATCCAGTTGATACGGTTGTGCGAAGAATTCATAAATATGGCTGATATACTCTACATTCTAAAAGGTTCGTTTTTTCAGAAAAAATGCTTATGCTCCCAATATAGCGATTTAATAATTCTTTGTTAAGAGCAAAGTGGAAAATAATGTCGTCTTCGCCCCTCTAAAATATACTACATTCTACATGAACGCCTCCCATAGGCGAGGTTCCTATGTTTCTGACGAAAAAGGCTTGCTTGATTTTTGCAATATTAGTTTTCTGTGCGCAGGTTTTTCTTGCCTGTAGTGACTCGTCTTCTGTTGTTCAAACACCCGCAGAATATCAAACATTACCGGGAAATACAGTAAAAGAAAATTTTGTCAGGGGTGATGGTTCTGGAGTAAGTTCTTTTGGACGGCTTCTATCTTACGATTTGTATATTGATTACCCGGCGGATTCTTTCTTGACTGAATTCGACTATGGCGATATAGTGACTGTGGCTATAGCCGGTTTTGACACCCTCGAAATGCCTGTTGTTGAATTTGTCTATAATGTGCCTGTTTCATGGTTTGCGATTGCTGCAGTCCGAGGTTCTGAAAATATTGTTTTGACCGCTCATTACGCACACATGGCCGATGTCCTTGGAATAACCGATGTCACGGCTCCTATAGAAGTTGTCATATCCATGAAAGATAAAGGCGGTTTTTTGTTTGGCCTCGAAATGAGCCTTGTGCAATACATGGGGACGTATAAAGAAAATTATCCAAATCTTTCAATTGACGAATTCGCAAATTTCAGGGAAGTCCGTACGACGGGCATGGGAAAGAACAGACTTTATCGTTCTTCTAGTCCCATAGATCTTAGCCTTGGCCGCAATCTTATTGCCGATTCCCTCGCTGAAGAGGCGAAGATTGCCACGTTTATCAATTTGGCCGATTTGGAGAATAATGCTAAATCATTCAAGGGATTTGAAACTACCTATTACTCTACACAAAATGCAATTTTTTTAGCAATGCCGGTGGAGTTTTTTTCAAAGCCGTTCAAGGAGAAACTTGTAAGTGCTTTCCGTTATATGATTGAGCATGAGGGACCGTATTTGGTACACTGCACTTATGGCATGGATCGTACGGGTTGGACGATTGCGGTTTTAGAAGCGTTGATGGGGGCGACTGCCAAAGAAATCCAGGACGATTATGCAAAAACTTTTAGCAACTACTATCATGTTGTCGATGGCGTGCAAGTCGCTTTGAATGAACAGCAGGTGGATTTTTTCAAGTCCGTTGTTTTAAGAAATCTACGGGCCGTCTATCATGCTGAAGGGGTTGAGGTCGCTGATGCCGCTGATGCCGATTGGGCTGTTGCTACGGAAAAATACTTGGAAAAACTCGGAATGACTCCAGAAGAAATTTCGGCTTTGAAAAATAGGTTGAAGTAGTATTCGCAAGTATCCCTAATACCACATTTTCTCGTCGTCGATGGTGGTGCTGGGACCGTGGCCGGGGAATACGACTGTTTCTGCGGGGAGCTTGAGGAGCTTGTTCTTGATGCCACTTACAAGAGCGTATTCGTCACCACCGTAGAGGTCGCTGCGCCCGCGGCTACCTGCGAATAAAATATCGCCTGAAAAAAGGAGCGGTGGCACGTTGTCTTGTCCGTTCACTTTACCCGGATTTTCGCAGAAGAATGCAAGACCGCCTGGAGAGTGCCCTGCGACGTGAATGACTTGCAAACGTATTTCTGCGATTTCAATGATGTCGCCATCGTTAAGGTTGTTGCCGAGCGCGGGAGCCGGATCATTGCAGGGGAGGCCAAACATTTGCGCTTGTTCTTTTTGCAGGCCCAATAGAAATTCATCGTCTTTATGTGCTTCGGCCTTGATGCCAAATGTACGTTCCACGAACGCGTTTCCGAGAACGTGGTCGAGATGCAAATGCGTGTTCAAAACGCGCACGACTTTCAGTTTTTCGCTCTTGATGTAATCGGCGAGAGCTGCTTGTTCGCGGGTGTTGCTAACGCTCGGGTCAATCAAGATGGCTTCGCCTTTGTCGTTGCCTAAAATGTAGCAGTTGACGTCGAACGGATTAAATACAAATTGTTTTATTTGCATGATGGACCTCTTAGCGTTTTTTCTTCCGCTTGCGCTTTAAACGTTCACGCTTGACGCTTTCCATGGAAACTTCGTGGAGAATGTCGAAGACGCGTTCGCGGGCGTAAGACTTGTTCAGTTTTTTGTGCGTGACATAGTCCAGCAAGCACACGCATAAAAGTAACAATCCAACGAAAATCGAAAGTGAAATCGGCCAAAGATGAACAGAAAAATGCGTGGCGACAAGTCCGAATGCGGGTGGCATCAAAATGGAGCCAACGTAAGAACCGGCAAGTTGGATGCTGATGGCTTGGCTGGAGAGCGCTTCGCCAAATCGTGCCGGAGTGGCGTGGATGAGCGAGGGATAGACGGGGGCGCAACCGAGGCCGAGGAGGCAAATGCATACAGGCAACATCCAAAGTGGTAGCGGTAGTGAAAGCACAAGGCAGCCAGCGGCAACGATGAAGATTCCTGCGTAAATTAGACGATGGTCGGTGAATTTAATTGCAAAAAATCCACTGATGATTCTCCCAATCATCACAGACGCAAACATGAGCGATACGATGAATGCGCCGACTTCAGGCTTGAAACCGCAAGCGATAAGGTATGTGCCACACCAAAGGCTTGTTGAGATTTCGAGTGATGAGTAAAAGAAGAATGTGAGGAACGAAAGTTTCATTCCTGGGACGCGGAGAGATTCGCGGAAACTGAGTTGTGCGGAATTGTTGGGCTTGCTGTCGGGAGCTGTTTTTTCGAGTGCTGCGGCTCCTGATACTCCGCTGCGGGCTTCCGTTTTTTTCCAAAGCGGGAGTGAAATAAGAACCATGGCGAATATGATTGCTAGAAACACTGCCACGATTTCGTATGCGCCACGCCAACCATTCCCTGTCAAAATTGATAACGATAGTAGCGACGGACCAAGCGTAGCTCCGATGCCCCAACTGGCGTGCAGCCAGTTCGTGTGCTTCGATTCCAGATAAACGGCGGCAAAGTTGTTCATCGCCACATCAACGGCGCCAGCGCCAATGCCCATCGGGATAGCCCACAAACAGAGAATGCCGAATGAATCGGCGAAACCGTAACCGAGTGATGCGATTGCTGTGAGTGCAATGCTGTATGCAACGAGTTTCCCGGTTCCTAGAATGCGCAGAAACTTCGGCGTCAAAAGGCTAGAAACTATCGTCCCAAGCGATGTGATGATGGAGAGTATGCCTGCTGCCGAAATAGGCGTGTTGAGGTCAATACGCATTAAAGGCCAAGATGCCCCAAGAATGGTGTCGGGGAGACCTAGCCCAATAAAAGCAACGTATATGACAACAAGTAAAAAAAACATCGAAGGTAATTTATAAAAAAGATGGCGGCTCAGAGGCCGCCATGACAATGTTCTGCTAGGGATCCTTCCCCGGACTAGTTCCGGGACTCAGGATGACACTCCTAACCACTAATCACTAACTACTGTCTACTAGCCCTTGATTTCCCAGGTCGTGCCTTCCTTGCTGTCCTTGATGACCACGTTCATTGCTGCGAGTTCGTCGCGGATGCGGTCACTTTCGGCCCAGTTCTTGGCTGCACGGGCTTCCTTACGGGCGGCAATCAGCGCTTCGATCTTGGCGACATCCACGCCGTCGTTCGCTCCCTTCTTGGCGTATTCTTCACGCGGCTGGTCGAGCATCAAACCGAAAATCTGGTCGAAGTCGGCCACAAGCGCAGCCTTCTCGCCATCGTCGATTTCGCTCTTGAGCATCGTGTTCATGATGCCCAGCGCACGCGGCATGTTCAGGTCGTCACCGATAGCGTCCTTGAATTCCTGCTGGAATGCCTTGGCTGCTTCGCTAGTGATGGCGGTAGCCTTGCCAATCAGCGGGTCCGTCTTCTTGTGCAAACTCTTGAGGCCTTCCTTGGCGCCTTCCAGGGCTTCCCATGTGAAGTTCAGGTAGTTGCGGTAGTGGCTGCCAATCGCGAAGAAACGGTAGTCGAGCGGGTTGAAGCCGCGGTCCATCAGGAGTGATACCGTCAGGAATTCGCCGCTGGACTTGCTCATCTTGCCGAACTTGGTTTCGGTCGTGCCGTCTTCAAGTTTTTCTTCGCTTGCGGTGCGGAGGAATTCGCCGTGCATCCAGAAGCGGGCAAACTGCACGCCGTTGGCGCATTCGCTCTGGGCGATTTCGTTCGTGTGGTGCACGCGGATGTGGTCGGTACCGCCGCAGTGGATGTCAAGCGTCGGGCCGTTATACTTCATGGCCATGGCGGAGCATTCGATGTGCCAGCCAGGGAACCCGACGCCCCACGGGCTGTCCCATTCCATGGCGCGCTTCTTGTCCTTCGGGCTGAACTTCCAGAGAGCGAAGTCCGTGGCGTTCTTCTTTTCGCCCATGTCGATGCGGCTACCCTTGCGCAGGTTTTCCACGTCGAGGCGGGCAAAGTCAGCATAGCGCGGGAACTTGAGGCTATCGAAGTAGATGCCGTCGCTGGTGCGGTAGGTGTAGCCCTTTTCTTCGAGGGTCTTCACCAGGTCAATCTGTTCCTGGATGTGCTGCGTAGCAGGCGTCCAGCGGGTCGGTTCCTGGATGTTTAAGCGGTGCCAGTCGGCCATGAAGGCGTCGGTGTAGAATTTCGCGATATCCCAGACGGACTTGCCTTCGCGGGCGGCGCCCTTTTCCATTTTGTCGTCGCCGGAGTCAGCGTCGCTGGTGAGGTGGCCCACGTCGGTGATGTTCACGATGTGGTTCACCTTGTAGCCGTAGTACTTGAGCGTACGGACCAGGAAGTCTTCGAAAATGTACGTGCGGAGGTTACCGATGTGGGCGAAATGGTACACCGTCGGGCCACAACAGTACATGCGCACGGCGGGAACGCCTTCGGGGAGTGTGAATACTTCTTTCTTGCGCGATGCGGTGTTGTAGAACTGTAGAGCCATTTTAGCCTCCGGTTAGTTAATGCGGCGCAACTTGCGTCGTTCGCGCGCAAATATAGCAAAAGTGAGCCTGTTTCTAAAGGATTTTCTTCAGCCCTTCGATGTTCTTGAGTACAATTTTCCCACGTCTGATTTCGACAAGGCCTTTGGCTGCGAATTCCTGGAGCATGCGGGCCACCACCTCACGGGCGGAATTCACGTCGCGAGCAATTTCTTCTTGGGTTTTCTTGATTTCGGGCTTGCCTGTGCTTTGGTAGGCGTCAATGAAGTAAGTGGCGAGGCGCTGGTCAAATTTTTTGAAGAGCATCTGCTGGATTGCCCAAATTGTCTGCGAATAACGTTCCGTCTCCTGTTCAAAGACAAATGAACGCACGTAGATGTTCCTTTCCATGAGCCGGGCTGTAACGGATGAAGGAATGACGAGTACGGTCGTGTCTTCTTCGGCGGTGACAATGGCTTCGAATGTCAGCTGGTGGATGACGCATGATGCAGTCGAAATGCAGACTTCGTTTGCTTGGGCGCGGTATAGCGTGATTTCGCGCCCTTCGTCAGAGATGAGGCTTACGCGGATTCCTCCGCTCAGAATGAGAATGATTCCGAGACATGCGGAACTGTTGTTGCTTGCGATTTGATTCTTGTTGAAACGCTTTGTGATGGCTCGTTGGGACACAATCGCTTTTTCTTCTGAAGAAAGATTTGCCCAAAAAGGAACTTTCGGTAAGATTTGGCTGATGGAAATGGCTTTGATATCGTTGTTCATTGAATGCCCCTTATACAGCAATATAAAAAAGAAACCCGCTCGGTGGCGGGCATGACAGAGAATGAGGTTTGCCCCATCCATGTTAAATCATTTTTATGATTTGACTTTTCGGGCGGACGCCGATGGAGGAGTTCACGACCTTGCCGTTTTTCATGACGACGAGCAACGGAATGCTGGACACCCGGAACATGGCCGCAAGTTCTCCTTCTTCATCAACGTTGACTTTGCCGACTTTTACTTTGTCCTTGTATTCCTCTGCAATTTCCGAGATGGTGGGGGATAGCATTCGGCATGGCCCGCACCAATTAGCCCAGAAATCAATCAGGACGGGTTTGTCGGAATTGAGGACTTCGCGTTCAAAGTTTTCGCTTGTGATTTTTAATTCAGTCATTGTTTTACCTCTTATGTTTTTGTTTACACCTATATTTTAGATTTTGCGGTGCGGTAAAACTGTGACTAGGTCACATTAACGAAAAAATTATTTTATGGTGATTCTCCTGATGGTGCTTGCAGACGCGCTGTGGGCCCGGACGACGTAAATACCCTCGGGAATCTTGGAGAGGTCAACGGTCCCGTTTTTACACGTTGTACTGAAAATCGGGCGTCCTTGCATGTCGAAGATATCGATCTTGGCCTTGGCATCATCTGTGATGAACAAAGTGCGCCCGGCGAGATATGTAGAGAGGCTGCTATGGCTTGCAAACGTCTTGATAGCGTCGATTGAATCTTTCTTGGTCGTATCGCGAATCGTCGTATCTTTAGCCGTTGTGTCCTTTACAGTTGTGTCGGGCGGGTTGAGGACTGATTCCGGGTATGGCGATTTGACTTCAGAAGCCGGGTGTGCCTTAAGGCTTGCCATGACGCTGTCGAATGCGGGCTTCGGCTTGTATTGCTTGTCGTAGAGAAGGCCTTCGGTCTTGCCTTGTTGATCGTCGAGCCAACTGTGCGCATCGGTAAGTCCCCAGATGACAAATTCGCCCATGTTCGGTTCTTCGAGGAACACGTCCATGAATTGGCGGTACAAGTGTCCTTGCTTTGCGTAGTCGGCGGCGCCGAGCTGGCCTGCGGACCCTTTCGGGAACCCGATGTCGAGTTCAGTGATATTGAGCGTCACGTCGAGTTCGGCGAGAGCCTTGGCGAGGGCGCGTACGTTTTGCGGTGTCGTCTCGTGCGCAATTTCGATGTGGGTTTGCGTGCCCACGCAAGTGATTGGAATGTTGTTCTTTTTCCAGCGCTTGACTTGTTCCACGACAAAGCTTGCCTTGGAACCTTCTCGCAGGCCCCATTCGATGGAGTAATCGTTGTAGCAGAGTTCTGCGTCCGGGTCGGCTTCATGCGCCCATACGAATGCGGAATCCAAAAACTCGGCTCCGATTCCTTCGTACCATACGGAACCTTGGCTGCGCCAATCGGCGTTGTATTCGTCATTGATGGCTTCGTTCACCACGTCCCATTCGGCGACTTTGCCCTTGTAATGCGTGACGACTTTGGTGATATGGTTCTTGAGAACGGCGAGCAGTTTTTCTTTTTGTCCTTTGTAGTCGTTTACCCAGTTTGCAACTTGGCTGTGCCAGGCGAGAGCGTGACCGCGAACGCGCAAGCCGTTTGCCTGTGCGTATTTCACCATCTTGTCGCCTTTTTCAAAGTTGAACTCGTTTTCTTTCGGCTCGGTGGCGTCGAACTTCATCTCGTTTTCGGCGACGACGACATTGAACTGAGTCTTGTGAATTTCTTCGAATTGCGGTTCGATATCGTCGTTGAACCATTCGCTGTTCAGAATGGTGCCGATAAAGCGGCCGCGTTCCTTGGCAAGTTCTCGGATGGTTGCGTCCGCTGCGTAAGCGTTCAAGAAAGTTGCACTCAAAAAAGCGGTGCCAAGTGCAAAGCGTGAAAAAAATTGGAACTTTTTCATCCAGTAATCCTCGATTAACCCATTTGCACCAGTCAAAAAATAAATAAAATAGCCGCAAAAGTCAAAAAATCCTGTTGTATTGGCTTCAACGGAAAATCGGTGGCAGACGGACCATTTTTTAGGAATAGAACTTATAATCCTATATTATGAAAAAATGGAGTGCTCTATGATGTTAAAAAAAGTGCCTGTGATTGCTGTTTCAGCAGTTTTGGCTTTAGTGGCGTGTGGTGATGATAATAGTTCAATGGGGCCTGATAACGGCCTTTCCCCTGTGGGAATATCTTCGAGTTCTGAGCTTTTAGGCGGTGAAATTTTAAGTTCTAGTGCTGTGGCTCCCGGCGGTGAAGTTTCCAGTTCCGATGCTGCGATTCCCGGTAATGTGGTTTCCAGTTCTAGCATTGTAGTCCCAGAAATCGGAACTTCTAGTTCCAGTAATGTTATCCCTGGCATAGGTGTCTCGAGTTCCGGCCATATTTTCCCCGGCCATAAAGTTTCCAGCTCGAGTAACGTGGTTCCCATTTCCCCTGTTTCCAGTTCTAGCATTGTTGTCCCGCGCAGTTCGGAATCTGGTGACAACGAAAACGACAACGAAGATGCAAGGACTTTGGACGGCACCCAGATTCTCTTGAAACTTGCTGGGACCTCGGCTACCGTGGAAAATAACAACGGCTGCGTTGAAATTAAGGATAAAAGTGCAACGATTACTTGCCCGGGCGCCTATTACGTCACCGGCGAATCGTCTGACTTCCAGATCGTGGTGAATACCCCGGCTGCCGAAAACGAAGGCAATACGGGCATTTACCTTTATAACGCGACCATCAAGAGTTCCAACTCTCCGATTCTCGTGGCTAATGCTGACAAAACGGTGCTCCATTTGGTGAAGGGCACGACCAACGTTGTCGAAGATGGCAACGGCAATCACCTGTTTACCAAGGTCAACGGGACGCAGGATACTGCGAAAGCCGCGATTTATGCCAGAGACGATATGAACATCAAGGGCGCTGGTACCTTGACTGTCAAGGGCAAGTTCAGAAACGGCATCCAGTGCAGCAACGACCTTAAAATCAAGAACGGCAATATCACCGTTGAAGCTGAAGAAAACGCCATTAAGGGCAAGGGCAGCGTCCAGATTTCTGGTGGAACCCTGAATCTTACTGCCAAGAAGGGTGATGCACTTGAAAGTGATGAATGCGAAGAAGGTACTGACGGCAAGTGCAAGAAAATTGTCGAAGGCAAGGGCATTGTCGATATCAGGGGTGGCAACATCACCATTAAGGCTGGCGATGATGGCATTCAGGCGGCCAACTTTGTGGTCATAAGCGATTCTACGGAAAAGTCTACAATCAAGGTGACCTCTACGGGCAAGGGCATGGTTGCAGATAAATTTATTTACGTGAACGGTGGTACGATTAACGTGACTGCCGATGATGATGGCTTGCATACAAAGTATAAAGTTTTCATGAATGCCGGCGACGTGACCATTTCCACGAAGGATGATGGTATCCATGCGGATTCTGCCTTGCATTTGAGTGGCTCTACGATTAACGTGGTCACGGCTTACGAAGGCTTGGAAGCTTACAGAATTTTTGCCGAGGGTGGTGTTACTTCTACTTTTGCGACCAACGACGGCTGGAACGCTGCCGGTGGTGCCAAGGAAAATTCGGGTGGATATTCCATGTTCAGCGAGTCTAGTGGCCATGCCGTGATTAGCGGCGGTTACCACTACATCGCCTCGAAGGGCAACATGATTGACGTGCTCGACGCAAACGGTTCTG
>JAEEGH010014893.1_pt1 | contig 16984 bp, 14 predicted proteins | sample 9134181 | NCBI WGS metagenome assembly JAEEGH01 (sample SAMN16246544, study PRJNA631951) | gut metagenome | biome: gut microbiome; feature: rumen; material: DP-attached | host: Bos | place: Iran: Karaj | collected 2018-10
CCTTGTACCCGGCGGTGATGTCCACGCCCGCCGCAGCGTAGGCTTCGGATCTCGATACAGAATCCATCCCTTTACTCCTTTCCGTTCCAGCAGTAGGTGCACAGCTCGCAGGGGTCCAGGCCGATGGCCTTCACGATCCCCTCCAGGGATTGGAAATCCAAAGAGGCGAAGTGGAACCGGTCCGCGATGGCCCGCCGCAGGTTCTTGCCCCGTTCCGTGGCGCCGTCGCTGTATTCCTCCAGATGGGAGAAGCCCTCCTCCCCCTCCAGCTCCAGGATGACCCGCCGGGCGATGAGCTCCATGTCGGAGGTGGCCCGGGAGAAGTTCAGATACTTGCAGCCGAAGAGGATGGGCGGGCAGGCGGAGCGCATATGGACGGAATGGGCGCCGTTCTCGTAGAGGAACTCCACCGTCTCCTTGAGCTGGGTGCCCCGGACGATGGAATCGTCCACGAACAGCAGATCCTTGCCCTGGATGAGCTCGTGGACGGGGATCTGCTTCATCTTGGCCACCCTGTCCCGGTCCTTCTGGTCCTGGGGCATGAAGCTGCGGGCCCAGGTGGGCGTATACTTGATGAACGCCCGGGCGAACTTCTTGTCGCTCCGGTTGGCGTAGCCGATGGCGTGGGGCGTCCCGGAGTCGGGCACGCCGCCCACGTAGTCGATATGGTCCGTGAAGCCGTTCTTCTCGTCCTGCTCCGCCATGAGCTCCCCGTTGCGGTAGCGCATGGCCTCCACGTTGACCCCCTCGTAGCTGGAGGTGGGGTAGCCGTAATAGCTCCACAGGAAGGAGCAGATGCGCTTTTGGGGGCTGGGAGGCACCAGCTGGGTGACGCCGGCGGGGGTGATGTGCACGATCTCCCCGGGGCCCAGCTCCCGCTCGTCCTCGAAGCCCAGCTTCTGATAGGCGAAGGACTCGAAGGAGACGGCGTAGCCGTCCTCGCTCTTGCCGATGAGGACGGGCAGCCGGCCCACCCTGTCCCGGGCGGCGATGAGGCTCCCGTCGTCCTTCAGGATCAGCACGGAGGCGGTGCCCTCGATCTGCTCCTGGGCGTAGCGGATGCCTTCGGCAAAGTCGGTCTTCTGGCTCATGACGGCGGAGAAGAGCTGGGTGCTGTTGACCCGCCCGCCGGTCATGGCGTCGAAGTAGCCGCCCTCCCGCTCCAGGCAGTCCCGGATGAGCTTGTCCGCGTTGTTGATGACGCCGATGGTGCAGATGGCGTAGTTGCCCAGGCGGGACCGGACCAGCAGGGGCTGGGGGTCCGTGTCGCTGATGCAGCCGATGGCGCTGACGCCCCGCATCTCCTGGAACACCTTCTCGAACTTGGTGCGGAAGGGGGCGTTGTCGATGTTGTGGATCTTCCGCTGCAGGCCGACCTTGGGGTCGTAGGCGGCCAGGCCCCCTCGGCGGGTGCCCAGGTGGGAGTGGTAGTCCGTGCCGAAGAACACGTCCCCCAGGCATTCCCGTGTGGAGGTAATCCCGAAGAATCCTCCCATGGGCTCACGCCTCGGCGAAGAAGAGCTTGGAGAGGGTCATGGGCTCGATGTACTCCCCGTCCTTGTAGACCCGCATGTTGCCGGAGGCGATCTCGTCGATGAGCATGACGGAGCCGTCGGCGTCGTAGCCGAACTCGAACTTGATGTCGTAGAGGACCAGGCCCTTCTCCTTGAGGTCGTCGGCCACGATCTGGGTGATGCGCTGCGTCATCTCCTTGATGGCGTCGTACTGCTCCGCCGTCATGACGCCCAGGACGATAAGGCCGTCCTTGGTCACCAGGGGGTCGCCCTTCTCGTCGTTCTTGAAGGTGGTCTCCACGTAGGCGGGCAGGTCCGCCCCCAGCGCCACGTAGTCGCTGTAGCGGCGGTAGAAGCTGCCCACGGCCTTGTGGCGGCAGATGACCTCCAGCCCCTTGCCGAAGACCTTGGCGGGCAGGACCTCCATGGTGGTGTTCTCCAAATCCGCGGACACGTAGTGGGTCTTGATGCCGGCGGCGTTGATCTTCTCGAAGAAGTAGATGGACATCCTGAGGTTCACGTCGCCCACGCCCTCGATGGTGAGACCGATGCTGTTCTCGCCGGGATCGAACACGCCGTCCTTGCCGGTGCAGTCGTCCTTGAACTTCAAGAGGTAGTTGCCGTTGTCGAGAGCGTACACGTTCTTGGTCTTGCCGGTATACACGAGTTTCATAGCCTGTTCTCCTTATCAGAATTGTCGATATCTATTGCAGCGCGGACGAAAGGGCCGCGTCCTTTTTCAGCACGTTTTCTGCGTCTGTCCGGCGCTTGTCCGCCAGCTTCTTCGCCAGCTCGCCGTCCTCCACCGCCAGGATCTCCACGGCCAGCAGCGCGGCGTTGGCGCCGCCGTTCAAAGCCACGGTGGCCACGGGGATGCCGCTGGGCATCTGCACGGTGGATAAAAGGGCATCCAATCCATCGAGAGCCCCTCCCCTGCAGGGGATGCCGATGACGGGCAGCGTGGTGTTGGCGGCGATGGCGCCCGCTAAATGGGCGGCCATGCCCGCCGCGGCCACGATCACGCCGAAGCCCTTCTCCCGGGCGCTCCAGGCGAAGTCCCGGGCCTGGTCCGGGGTCCGATGGGCCGAGAAGACGTGGGCCTCGAAGGGCACGTCGAAGGCCTTGAGGGTGTCCACAGCCTTCTGCGCAACGGGCAGATCGCTGTCGCTGCCCATGACGATGGCAACTTTTTTCATGTCGGTTTCCTCCCCAAAAAAGAAATGATGGGCATATTGAATCCAGCGGGTTCAACAATGCCCAGACGGTCGGCAACATATGGCGCTCCCTGTTCCTCTGCGGTGCTCCGCATTCTCCCGTCAGTCGCAAGGGGCGGCGTTGAAAAACACAAGTATTTATACCATATCCCCCCGCCCCGTGTCAAGGAACAGGAATGATATATACACGCTTTCCCGTACTTTTTTCGCCGCCCGCCGCAAGATCCGGCGAAAAAGCGGCGACGGCTTAGCCCGCCCGCGCCGAGAGCGGCACCGCGTCCCTCAAAGCCGCCGATCCCCCGGCCCGGGTCCGGCGGATGAAGGCCCTCCGCGCGAAAAATATTTACAATCCGCCTTCTTTCAGGTATCCTGATATTCGGATATACTGTGATCGTGAGATCGTGATGCCGGAAGGCGATGCGGCATGGAGGGGAGACGCCTATGACCATGGATCTGGGAACGCTGGCTGTGCTGGCCCCGCTGCTGCTCCTGTTGATCGGGCTGGGCTTCACCGTATGGGTGGACCCCTACATCGGTCGAGAGCGGCGCCGCGTCATGCTGCTCATCGTCCTGTTGAGCCTCAGCCTGATCGTGCAGAACGTGCTGGAATACCGCTGCGCCGTCGCCCAGCCCAGGGGGAACTGGCGCACGGTGCTGACGATCTACGGGTACGCCGTCCGGCCCGTGATCCTGATCCTGTTCCTCTACATCGTGCATGAGAAAAAGAGGAAGCTCTGGCCCTGGTGGGTCCTGGCGGGGATCAACGCGGCCGTCTATCTTTCGGCCCTGTTCTCCCCCCTCAGCTTCTGGATCGACGAGGGGAACTCCTATCACGGCGGCCCCCTGGCCTCGTCCTGCATCCTGTGCAGCATGGTCCTGTTGGGCGTGCTGCTTTGGGAGGCCGTACGCAACCGCCGCGACAACGGAAAGTGGAGCCTGTGGATACCCGTCTTCGTCTTCTGCATGATCGTGGCTTCCGTGGAGTTGGATTACCGCGTGAAGGAAGGGCAACTGCCCATCTCGTTTTTGACCGTCGCCATCACCGTGGGCAGCGTGTTCTATTACATCTGGCTCCACCTGCAGTTCGTCCGCCAGCACGAGCGGGATCTGATGGCGGCCCAGCGCATCCAGATCATGATGACCCAGATCCAGCCCCACTTCCTGTTCAACGCCCTCAATACCATCCGGGCCCTCTACGCCAAGGACCCGCCCCTAGCAGACAGGACGTTGGAGGATTTCAGCACGTATCTCAGGCAAAACCTGGAGTCCCTGGACCAGGTGGGGCTGATCCCCATCACCAAGGAGCTGGAGCATACCCGGCTGTACGCCCAGATCGAATCCCTCCGGTTCCCCAACATCCGTGTGGTCTACCGGATCGAGGACGAGGCCGTTGAGGTCCCGGCCCTGACCATCCAGCCCCTGGTGGAGAATGCCATCCGCCACGGCGTGCGAGGCCGGGCGGACGGGGTGGTGACCATATCCACCCTGCGCGAAGGGGACATGCATCGGATCACGGTGGAGGACAACGGCGCGGGCTTCGATCCCAAGGCCAAGACGCTTTCGGAAGGGACCCATATCGGCCTTCGGAACGTGCGGGACCGCGTCAAAGAGATGTGCGGCGGGACCATGGTCCTGCAGAGCGAGATCGGCAGGGGCACGGCCGTCACGCTGCTGATCCCGGACCGGGTGCCCGGCGGCCAAAAGGAGTGAGGATATGAGAGCGATCTGTGTGGACGACGAACCGCTGGCGGTGGAGTACACCCTGGGCCAGTGCGCGCGCCTGGAGGAAATCGACGACGTCCGCGGCTTTACCGACGGGCAGGCGGCGCTGGACTGGCTCCGGGACCATCCGGCGGACCTGGCGCTGCTGGATATCAACATGCCCAGGCTGGACGGCATCACCCTGGCGGCGCGGATCAAGGAGCTGCACCCTCAGACGGCCATCCTGTTTCTGACCGCGTACAAGGAGTACGCCTTCGACGCCTACGCGGTGCGCCCAGCCGGGTATCTTTTAAAACCGGTGCCCCTGGAAAAGCTGGCGGCGGAGGTCCGCTACCTGTGCGGCGAAAGGCACCCGTCCGCGCCGGAGCATATCCGGATCAAGACCTTCGGCAATTTCGACGTCTACGTGGACGGCAAACCCATCGGCTTCAAGCTGGCCAAGAGCAAGGAGATTTTGGCCTATCTGGTGGACAGGCAGGGGGCCGGGGTCTCCCGGGCGGAGCTGTTCGCGGCCGTGTGGGAGGATCGGCCCTATGACCGGAAGCAGCAGAAGCAGCTGGACGTGTATATCCGCTCCCTTCGGGAGACGCTGCAGGCATACGGCATCTCTGCGATTCTGGAGATGGAGAAGGGGATATTGCGGGTCAGGCCGGACACCTTCGTCTGCGACGCATACCTGTTCTATTCCGGCGACAGCGACACCATCAACGCCTACCGGGGGGAGTACATGAGCGCCTATCCCTGGGCCAGCATGACGGAGGGCATCCTCTTCTGGAACGCAACGAACAAAAATTGACCCCAATACACAGGGCAGACCGTCCTTCTCCGTTTTTGAGAAGGGCGGTTTTTCTTTGGACATCCTTTGGACAGCGTCAGCTACAATGCATGCTGGATGGTTGTAGCGTATCACGCCCGGTCCCGCATCGGGCAGAAGAAGGAGAACGGCAATGACAAAGCACGATGCTGTCCGGGAGCTTGCCCCAGATCGGCTCGGATCGGTCCGCGGCGCCGAGTGTACCCTGGGGGTATACAAGCCCGGCTTCCGGTACCGAAAGGAATCCCTGCGGTTTTTCAGGGCCTGCGTGGGCGACGACGTCTACAGCAAAGCCATGAACAGCGAGGCGGGGAAAGCCCATCATTACGCCGTGGCCAGGGCCTTCTTGGACCAGCCTGACTGGGAAAAGTTCGTCTGGATCGAGGAGCACGGCTCCCTGGACAGCTTTCCGGGCTAAGGAGGGAAAGGCGCATGGACACGAAAGGCATCCTCTTATGGGCCGGCCTGCTGGCGGTCTGCGCGGCGATCTGTCTCGTCTCCCGCAGGATGAAGAAGCAGATCGAGGAAAACGGGATCGAAGCCGACGGCGTGATCTCCCGCATCGAGGACGTGGGCGGTCCTGACGACGTGACCCTCCACTGCTATGCAAGATACCGCACGGAGGACGGGGCGGAAGTGGAAGGGCTCCTGTCCAACCCCCGATCCGATCTTGCAGTGGGACAGCCGGTGCGGCTCAAGTACCATCCGAAGCACAGGACAAACGCCAGATTGATATAGAATAGGAAAGGATAAGGACTCATGAAAAAAAGCGTATGTTTAGCGGTCGCCGCCCTGCTGCTTGTGGGCGCCGGCTGCGCGGGAACAAAGGCAGAGACGGCGACGGAGGGCGCGGCCGCGGCGAACGAGCTGCACGCCGATATCCAGCACGTGATCGATTCCCCCCAGTGGGTGGTCGACCTGCCCGCCGCCCGGGACGCCAAGCAGCTGTTCGTGGTTGCCGGCATGGGCATGGAGCTGACGACCGCCACCATCTCCCTGCATCAGCGGGACGAGAACGGGAACTGGAAGCAGCTGTTGTCCACGCCCGGCTTCGTGGGCAAGAACGGCCTCTGCCTGGACCAGGATCATCGGGAGGGCTGCGGGCAGACGCCCATCGGGGTCTACCGCTTCAACAAGGCCTTCGGCATCGCGCCCGACCCCGGCTGCGCCATCCCCTACATCCAGGTGGACGAGGACACCTACTGGTCCGGCGACCCCGGCCAGCACTACAACGAGATGGTGGACATCAAGGACTGCCCCAACCTCCTGATGGACGACAGCGAGCATATCGTGGACTACGAGTACCAGTACCAGTACTGCCTGAACATCAGCTTCAACGAGGAGGGCACGCCCGGTCGGGGCTCCGCCATCTTCCTCCACTGCATGGGCCCGCTGAAGCCCTACACCGGCGGCTGCGTGGCGGTACCGGAGAACATCATGAAGCTGATATTGCAGCAGGTGCAGCCGGACTGCGTCGTGGTGATCGACACCCTGGAGAACATGCACGGCAGCTTCTGATCCGGAGCGACGCCGTGGAGACGGTCATAGAGAAAGCGTGTGGAAAGGAGATACACCTATGAATATCGAACAGAACAGGAACGGGAACGCCCTGACGCTGGCCCTGGAGGGCCGTTTGGACACCATGACCGCGCCCCAGCTGGAGGCGGCCCTGAAGGAAGCTTTGCCCGGGGTGGATGCGCTGACCTTCGATCTTGAAAAGCTGGACTATATCTCCTCCGCAGGCCTCCGGATGCTGTTGAGCGCCCAGAAGACCATGAACCGGCAGGGGACCATGAAGGTGAAAAACGCTAATGAGATGATCCTGGAGATCTTCGAGGTCACCGGCTTCTCGGATATCCTGACCATCGAATAATCGACCACAGAAATCGAAGGAGACCCCGCTATGAAAAAACTGTTGACGATCCTGCTGGCCGCCCTGCTGATATTGAGCGCGGTCGCCTGCGCCGAGAAGGAAGCGGAAAAGCCCGCCCCGGCGGCCACCGCCGCCCCGGCTGTCACCGCCGCCCCGACCGCCGAACCGACCGCCGCCCCGATTGACTCTGCGGCGGACCCGGTCCAGTTCGACGAGGAGGGCCTGCTCGATGAGGGGGGCGAGGCGGTCTTCTATACGATCCCCGAGATCCCTCTGGAGGACAGCCCCTTCAAGGTTTTGGCCGACGTCTTCGCCGTGCTGAACCAGACTGACGACGAGGGGAACACTCCCTCCTACGGTGCCAGCATGTCCGATGCCCTGTACGTCGCCGCCTTCGAAAAGGACGGCGCCTGCTACCGGGTGGAGGGGGCCATCCCCCCGGAGATGGCAGTGCAGCTGAACGCCATCGACTTTTTCGACGAGGAACGGGACGACAAGCAGCAAGTCCTGCTGAGCCCGCTGCCCGTCACCCGGGTGGGAGACCTGTCCGCCTGCCGGCTCTCCCAGGCGGAGCTGGACGCCCTGGTGGGCAAGACCGGCCAGGAGCTGCTGGACATGGGCTTCGAGTACGGCATGGGCTACAGCTTCTGGGACGACACCCAGTTCTATATGAACAACGGCCTGTTCTCCTACACCGTGTACATGAACGAGAAGGTGCCCGAGCGGGAGGACTACGACGCCGTGCTGGACGAGCTGTTCCGGCCCATGACCGTGCAGAAGGTGGAGGTGGACGGCATCGCTGATATCGCATCCGATATCGATCTGCTCTGGTAAAGATAAGGAGGATACCCCTGATGAAATCTTCACGAATCTTCAAACCCTGGCTGATCCTGCCCCCCAAGGTGCTGGCGGCCCTGCTGATGCTCCTCGCCCTGGCGGCGCTGGCCGTGGGCGTGTACACGGGCTTCTTCGCCACCAAGGGCTTTACAAGCACCACCGCCACCATCGAGCGCATCGAGGAGGACGAGACCTTCGTCAGCGCCGATCCCAACGACAAGCACTACATCGCCTACGTGACCTATACGGCGGACGGCACGGTGTACACCGAGGCCCTGGACAGCTATTCCCCCAGCTACGAGGTGGGCAAAGAAATCAAGGTCAAGTACGACCCCGCCGATCCCGCCACCGTGCGCTCGGCCTCCCTGGGCTTCTCCCTGTATCTCATCCTCATCGGCGCGGCGCTGATCGCCGTCTCCGTCTTCACCATGGTGAAGAACGGCCAGCAGCGCAGCGAGGTGAAGGCGGACAAGGCCGTGGGCGGCGCACCTCAGCCCCTGTTCCGGCCCTCCCATAAGCTTGCGGAGGAGCGGGAAGTCTACTTCCTCACCGACCTGGGCACGGCCAAGGGCACCTGCCATCTGGAGGACGCCGATCGAAACCTCCTCTACGAGGCGGTGTGCGACAAGTTCTCCCTGGTGGGGGACTCCCTCTACACCTTCAAGGACCGGGAGCACGGCGCCGAGAAGCAGTATTCCGTGGGCAAGACCCTGACCCAGAGCTCCGACGGCCTCTTCGCCCTGGACAACCACTCCTCCTTCCCCCTGGACGGCAAGGACGTGTGGAAGACCCTCCACAAAAACGGCATCCGGATCGAGACGGGTCTCGACGGCCTCAAGTGGGCCTACACCCTCTATCGGGACGAGGAGGAGATCGCCCGGATCGTCAGCACCGGCCGGAAGGTCCACGAGGAGGACGAAGGCGGCGTCCTCACCAAGATGCCCGCCCCCGGGTTCTTCCGCATCTGGACCCGGGAAAAGTATCTGGACGCCATCTTTTTGACCGCCTTCGCCATCGGGCGGACGGACATGATGCTGTACAACTGAGGCACGGGAAGGGACTATGAAGACAGGAAAACGGATAGGCCTGCTGATCCTGGCCGTCGCCCTGGTGGCGGCCATCGGCGTCAGCGTATATCGAGAGCATCAGGGCAAGGCGGCTGTGGCCGCCGTTCCCGCCGCCCCTGCGGCGACCGCCGAGCCGCCCAAGACAGCAGAATCGACCTTCGCGCCTACGCCCGCGCCCACGGCGGAACCGGCGGGGCCCGACTACGGCGACCCCGCGTCCTGGGCCTACTTCGCCCTGGGCGAGGACAAGGACGTGGACGTGTTCCTCGTCTGCCCCCTGGTGGACACCCGGAGCGAGCGAAACGCCTACGACCTGAACGACAAGCTCAAGGGCCGGTTCGTCAGTGCCCTGGACATGGAGAAGGGCATCTATGAGGACGTGGGGCGGCTCTACTCCCCCTACTATCGCCAGATGTCCGCCGGCGCCTACCGGCTCCCCGAGGCGGAGCGGGAGAAGACCAAGGCCGTGGCCTACGCCGACGTTTCCGCCGCCTTCCGCTGGTATCTCGATCACGAGAACGGCGGCAGGCCCCTGGTCCTGGCCGGGTTCTCCCAGGGCTCCGAGATGTGTTTGGAGCTGCTGAAGGAGTTCTTCGGGGACACGGCGGAGGGCGAGGCCCTTCGGGCGCGGCTCGTCACCGTGTTCGCCATCGGCTGGCGGGTGACGGAAGCGGATACCCAAGCCTATCCCCAGATCGTGCCCGCCCAGGGAGAAAAGGACCTGGGCACGGTGGTGAGCTTCGACTGCGAGGACGGGTCCCTGACCGAGACCATCATCCTCCCGGCGGGGGTGAAGACCCTGTCCATCAACCCCCTGAACTGGAAAACGGACGAAACACCGGCGGACCGCTCAGAAAACTTGGGCGCGGTCATGAGCACCGGGGCAGAGCCCATCCCGGCCCTGTGCGGCGCGTACATCGGCGACCGGGGCCAGCTGGTGGTGACGGACGTGGCGGCGGGGGACTATCCTCCGGGCCTGGACCTGTTCCCGGCGGGGGCCTACCATGTGTACGACTACCTGTTCTTCTTCATGAACCTGAAACAAAACCTTTCCGACCGGGTGGCGGCCTACTTTGAGGCCCGGCGGGGGGAAGTCCTCTGCCAGCTGTTGGCGGACCTGCTGACGGCCTACGAGCAGCCCGGGTCGGAGGACAAGGCCCATATAGAGGCGGATCTCTCCGCCGTCCAGGCGGTCAGCGAAGGGGACTACCCCGTGGCCAAGGCCATCGCGGACCACTGGCGGCAGGTCTATCTGGACCCGGCCTACGCCCTGTGCTGCCACGGGGAGGGGGATCTCGCCCCAGAGCTCGCTGAGGCGGGCATCCCCGACGAAAGGACCCACGCCTTCGTGGTCCTGGGCTACGAGCTTCAGGACGGGGAGATGACCGACGAGCTCAAGGGGCGGTGCGAAGCGGCGGCCGCGGCGGCCCGGTCCTTCCCCAACACCATCCTGGTCTGCTCCGGCGGCGCCACGGGCCCCAACAACCCGGAGAAGCACACGGAGGCCGGGCTCATGAAGCAGTACCTGGTGGAGGTCTGCGGCATCGAGGAAAGCCGCATCTTCACGGACGAGCGGGCCATGACCACGGCAGAGAACGCCGTGAACACCTTCGCCATCATGAAGGATCAGGGGGTGGAGTCCATGACCATCGTCACCTCCTCCTACCATCAGCGGTGGGGCCAGGCCCTCTACAACGCCCTGGCCGCCATCTACGAGCAGCAGCAGGGCTACCACGCCCGGCTCATCGGCAACTATTGCTTCGATACCCAGCCGTCGATGGACGCCTTTTTGCAGCACGACCGGTTCGCCATCTTTCAGCTGGGGGAGATCTTGGGCCTGCCCCGGGCGCAGATGAAGGAGCTGCCCAACGTATACGCCCTGCTCGGGCAGTGACCCCGAGGAACGAACAAAGTATTTTGACCCATAAGGAGACGTGAAACCATGGCAGAGGAAAAACGATTCGCCAAAGCGACCTGGCAGATCATGGAACAGCTTTTGGAGGTGGAAAGTCTGGACGACGCCCTCTCCGGGAGCTTGGAGATCATCGTCAACACCCTGAACAGCGAGGCCGGGGCCATCTGGCTCCTGGACCCCAAGACGGACCGGCTGAGCCCCCTCTTTCATATCGGGCCGGCGGACGTGTCCAACATCACGGTGGAGAACGGCCTGGGCATCGAGGGGATCGTGACCAAGACGGGCAAGTCCGTCATGGTCACGGACGCGGCCTCGGACGCTCGATTCGACGGCACCGTCTTCGACGACAACGGTCTCGTCACCAAGACCATGATCTGCGTGCCCCTCAACAACCTTCACGACGTGATCGGCTGCGTCCAGATCGTCAACAAGAAGGACGGGAGCCTGTACGACGAGGAGGAGCTCCAGCTCTGCGAGCGCATGGCCGCCCTGGCCGCCATCACCATCGACGAGAAGGGGCTCATCGTGGACCTGGGGGAGCAGAAGGAGATCCTGGCCACGCTGAAGAACGTGACCAAGGAGTTCCCCTCCGGCGACGGCGTGCTGAAGGTGTTGAAGGGCATCAACCTGGACATCTACAAGAACGAGTTCGTGGTGGTCCTGGGCGAGTCCGGCTGCGGCAAATCCACCATGATGAACATCGTGGGCGGCATGGACTTCCTCACCGACGGCACCTTGACCATCGAAGGGAAGGACTTCTCCCATCCCACGGACGCGGAGCTCACCAAGTATCGGCGGGAGTACATCGGCTTCATCTTCCAGGCCTACAACCTGATGCCCAATTTGACGGCCCTCGAGAACGTGCAGTTCATCGCGGAGCTGGTGAAGGACCCCATGGACGCCGCGGAGGCCATCGACAAGGTGGGATTATCGGCCCGGGCCAACAACTACCCCGGCCAGATGTCCGGCGGCCAGCAGCAGCGGGTGTCCATCGCCCGGGCCATCGTGAAGAAGCCCAAGCTGATCCTGGCGGACGAGCCCACGGCGGCCCTGGACTACACCACCAGCATCGAGGTGTTGAGCGTCATCGAGGACATCGTGAAGAACCAGGGGGCCACGGTCATGATGGTCACCCATAACGTGGAGATCGCCAAGATGGCGGATCGGGTGGTGAAGGTCCGGGGGGGCCGGATCGCCAGCATCAAGAAGAACCTGCACCCGGTCCATGCGGAAGAGCTGGTCTGGTAAACCGTGATGAAGAGGACCCAGCGCAAGGATGCGCTCAGAAACATAGGGAGGCAAAAGGTATCCTACCTTTCCATCGTGGTCATCGCCCTGCTGGGGGTGACCATGTTCCTCGGTATGAATTACAGCGCGGCGGCTATCGGTAAAAACGGCACTGGTTTCTACAACGACGTCCATTTCCGCGATATCGAGATCATTTCCACCCGTCTTCTGTCCCCGGAGGATATGGACGTTCTGCGGGGGATAGAGGGCGTGCAGGATGTGGAAGGCATCGTCATGACCCAAGCCAAGGCGGGCAGCGGGACCAGCCGCAAGAGCGTGATCGCCACCACCTACTCCCAACGCATCAACTGCCCCATGATCGTGGAAGGACAGCTGCCTCATGAAGCGGGATCCTGCGCCGTGGAGGAGAACCTGGCCCAGCAAATGGGATGGAAGGTTGGGGACAGGATCGAAATCACCGACCCGGAAGGCAAGCAGGCCCTGTTTCTGAAGGATCGCCAATTCCTCATCACAGGTCTCGTCGATCACCCGGACCACGTTTGCGACAGCGTGCCCGACACCCTGTACGTCCTGCTGACGCCGGAAGCCTTCGATCTGGACATCTTCGCCGGCAGCTATATGAAGGCCGAGCTGATGGTGGACGCGCCGCGGGAGGACGGGCGGTTCGGCGACGGGTATCGCGCTGCCGTGACCGAGGTCAAGCACAGGATCGACGCTGTCAGCGAAGAGCGCGCCGCTATCCGTCAGGAGGAGGTGGACCGCCAGATCGACCAGGCCGCCCAGGAGAATCTGCTCTCCGGCTGGGAGCGGCTGGAGGAAGCGAAGGAAGGGGTCCGCAAGCTCATCCGCGACAAGCTCACGGAGACGCTGGGCGCAGAATACACCGACACCATCCTGTGGGCTTCCAAGCAGGCGGTGGATCTGGACGACCCCCACACGGAGGCCGTGACCTTTTGGCTGACAGAAACGATACAGGCGAATCTGCGGCTGTCCCTGCGGGAGAACGTGGAGAATATGCTTGCGTCGCTGGAACCGCCGGATCTGGTCCTGCAGGGCGCGTTCGTCTATCTGGGGGGCGAAGGGGAGTATGCCCCGGAAGAAGCCATCGCTCTGCTATCAGACAGGATCATGATCGGTCTCGAAGCGTATGACGAAAAATATGTGGAGCTGGCCAGTTCCTGCGTCCTTTGGGATGAGACCCACGAGAGCTATCTGGACGGGACCCTGTGGGAAAAGATCGGCCTGCCCGGCGTCTGCCGATGGATCGTGACCGATACCAGCGGCAACATGAGCTTCGTGCAGCTGGATTCCTCTCGGGACAGCATCGCCCGGCTGGAGATGACCTTCTCCCTCCTGTTCGTGGTGGTAGGCGCCCTGGTGATCTACGCCACGGTCAGCAAGATGATCGACGAGCAGCGCTCGTTGGTGGGCGCCGCCAAGGCCCTGGGATTCTATCCCCGGGAGATATTTGCAAAGTTCCTGCTGTTCGGCGTATCCGGCACCTTGCTGGGCACCCTGCTGGGCGTGCTGATCGCCCGATTCGGGGTGGAGCCTTTCATCCTGCGGGGCTATCAGATGTATTACCGGGCGAACATCTCCCGTTCCATGCTGACCGTCGTCCCCACCCTGATCGTTATCGGCGTGGGCACGCTGCTGTCGGTTTGCGCCGTCTGGTTCGCCTGCCGGCGGTTGCTGAAGATGCCGGCGGTGGCCCTTTTGCAGGCCTCGACGCCCAAGGGCCGGACCAAGGCGTCCGGGAAGAGGTCCCCTTTGCCTCTCTATTCCCGGCTGATCCTGCGGAATATCCGTTCGGACCTTCGGCGGGTGATCGTCACCGTCGTCAGCGTGGCCGGCTGCTGCGCCCTGGTGGTGGTGGGCTTCACCCTCCGCCATGCGGTGAACGGCGCCGTGGAGCACCAGTTCACCGATGTGATCCAATATGACGGCGTCTTTCGGTTCGATCCCTCCGTCAGCTTCACGATCGAGAGCCAGATCGACCGCGCTTTGCAGGAAGCAGGGTGCGAAACCTGCCCGGCCACGACCATGTACGCCACCGTTCAGGTCAGGAACCTGGACGTGGAGGAGCTGTATTGCGGAGATTTGGACAGGATCTGTCAGTTGTTTCGGCTCCGCGATGCCCGAACGGGAGCGCCCATCACGCCTTCTCATCAGGGCATATATATCCCCAAGCGCTTTTCCGAGTATTTCGGCGTCCGGGCGGGCGATCCGCTGACGATCACCATCAACGCCACGGAGACGGTCACGGTGCCTGTGGCGGGCGTGTTCAACAACTACATGAACCGGATCATGTTCATGAGCCGGGAATGCTTCGAGTCCCTGTTCTCCCGGGAACCGGAGACCAACGCCTTTCTGGTGCAGCTTCATGGCGCCGACGCCAACGCCTTGAACCAGAGATTCACCGAGATGATCGGATATGAAGGCTATACGGCTTCCGATGCCTTCCGCAAGCTCTTCCAGACGGCCACGTCCGTCATGAACGCCGTGGTGGCCCTGTTCATCTTCATGGCGGCGGTCATGGCCGGTGTGGTGCTCATGAATCTGACCAGCATCTATATCCTGCAGAAAAAGCGGGAGTTGACCGTCATGCGTGTGAACGGCTTTACCACCAGGGAGACCATCGACTATGTTCTTCGGGAGACGGTAGCCACCACCGCTTTGGGCATCCTGCTGGGGGTCAGCCTGGGCGCCCTGTTGGGATATGCCATTGTGCGCACCATGGAGCAACCGTTCATCCAGTTCGACCGCAGCGTCAGCGTAACTGCCTGGCTTATCGGCGTGGCCATGACCGTGTTCTTCACCGTGGTCGTCAACGCCATCGCCCTGCGCAAGGTGAAGCATTTGAAACTCACAGACGTAACATGACTTAAGGGAACGAAATGAAGAGGACACAACGAAAAGACGCTTTGCGGAACATAGGCAGGCAGAAGGTTTCCTACCTGTCCATCCTGATCATCGCCCTCATGGGGGTGACCGCCTTTTTGGGCATCTGCTACGCCGCCGCGGCCATGAAGCTCAACGGCTCGAAGGCGTACAACGGGCTGGACTTCCGGGACATCGAGGTCGTCTCCACCCACCTGCTGTCGGCGGAGGACCTGGACGCCCTGAGAAACACGGCGGGCGTCGTGGACGTGGAACCCCTGTGGCAGACCGGCGCCAACGCCTATGGGAACGGGGCGCGGGAAAGCGCCGTGGTCATCACCGTGACCGAGCGATTGAATCGGCCCAACGTGCGGGAAGGCCGCCTGCCCCAAAGCGCGTCGGAATGCGCCATCGAGAACCAGCTGGCGGAGAAGATGGGCCTGCAGGTGGGGGATACCATGGAATGGCTGGAGATGACGGACGCTACCGGCCAATATTACCTCAGCCCGTTGGACCTTTTGATCACGGGCATCATAACCAGTCCCGACCACGTCAACCGGAACGTGCCGGACGTCCCCTACGTGCTGGTCACCCGGGACACCTTCGATCACGAGGCTCTGGGCGGCTGCTGCATGAAGGCGCTCGTCGCCGTGGAGGGCGTAACGAACGCCAATCGGTTCAGCGGGGCGTACAACGATGCCGTGACCTTGGTCTTGGACCGGATCGAAGCGCTGGCCCCCACGCAGATCGCCCTTCGGGACGAGCAGCTGAAAGGGCAGGCCCAGGCCCAGATCGACGAGAACAGCGCCACCCTGGAGGAGGCGAAGCAGGAATTGGCTGACGGCCGCCGCCAGCTGGACGACGGCTGGCGGAAGCTCCAGGAAGGCGAGCAGCAGCTTTTGGACGGCGAGCAGGAGCTCCAGGACGCCAAGGCCCAGCTGGACGACAGCGAGCGGCAGCTGGCGGAAGCGGAGCAGCAGCTGAGCGAGGCCCGGGCCCAGCTGGACGACGCCAAGGCCCAGCTGGATCAGGGCGGACAGGCCCTGTCCGAGGGCGAACGGGAGCTCACCTTCGCCGAGATCCAATTGGAAAACGGTTGGAACTCCCTGGAGGAGGCCAAGGGCACCGTCCGCGACGCCGTGCGCGGGGCCGTGGAGACGGCCGTCGGCGAGGACACCTCCGATTGGATCGACTGGGCCCAGCCCCAGCCCCCCAACATATACAGCTCCAACACCGCGGCCAACGAGCTGTGGCTCACCGTCGACGTGAAGGTGGAGCTGGACAAGACGTTGAGCGACGTGGCGAAGCAGGCGATCGACACCGCCGACATCCCCGACAGCGTGCTCCGCACCGTATACGACGCCCTGTATGCGGACGATCCCGACGCGCCGGCATACGACCCGGAGGCCATCCGGGCGTACCTGGCGCAGGAGGCGTCCGCCAAGGTGGACGAGCACACTTCCGAATTCGCGCAGCTGGTGGACGGCTGTGCCCAGTGGGACGACGGGCACGACCGGTATATCCGGAGCGCCAACGCCTACTATATCAGCAAGCGGCAGTTCGACGAATCCATGGCCGTTTACCAGAAGAGCGAGCGCCAGTATGCCGAGGCCCTGGCCGCCTACGAGGATGGCCTCGCCCAATTCAACGCCGGGAAGGAAGCCTACGAGCAGGGCCTCCGGGACCTGGAGGCGGGGCGGGCCGAGATCGCCGCCAAGCGCCAGGAGCTGGAGGACGGGGAACAGCAGTACGCAGATGGCCTGGCCCAATACGAATGGGGCGTCCGAATGCTGGACGAGGCCCGGGAGCAGCTGCGGACCATGGAGCCGGGCCGCTGGATCGTCCTGGACGGCCGGGGCAACGCCAGCTTCGTCCAGCTCAAGGCGAGCAGCGACAACCT
>JAEEGH010014896.1_pt1 | contig 16983 bp, 17 predicted proteins | sample 9134181 | NCBI WGS metagenome assembly JAEEGH01 (sample SAMN16246544, study PRJNA631951) | gut metagenome | biome: gut microbiome; feature: rumen; material: DP-attached | host: Bos | place: Iran: Karaj | collected 2018-10
CGGCGTCTTAAGGCAGCTCTTCCGCTTTTAAAGCCGACCGGCTGCATTTTTATTGCGATTGACCAGAGCGAACTTTACACTTTAAAGCTGCTGTGCGATCAGATTTTTGGTGAAGAAAATTTTGTAAATGATTTTATGTGGCTTCATGGTAAGGGAAAAAAAGACCGATGGTCCCGAACCCTTCAGCAGCATACGCTGTGTTATGCCCGTGATAAAAGTAAGCTTCCTGCTTTTAGGGAGATGGTTCAGACGGATTGGGCTGTAAAAAATGCGGACGGTGACCCGCGCGGTAACTGGTTTTCCGGCAGTATTTCTTTTACAGAAAAACGTTCCAGCCCCAAGCACAAAAATTATTATTCCATTACATCGCCTGGTGGGGTGGTGTGGACCCGCCAGTGGATGGTAAGCGAAAGCGAAATGCACAAGCTGATTGCCCAGAACCGCATATTCTGGGGGGCTGCCCCTGCTTATGACAAGGTTCCCCGCATAAAGATTTTTAATGAGCAGGCTACAGAAGTAATTCCGCGTAATATAATAGAAAATGTCGAAACGACAAGGGCGGCGCAAAACCATCTGGATTCGCTTTTAGGTGTAAAAGGCGCTTTTGATAACCCAAAACCTGTTTCTCTGATTAGCCACCTGCTTAAAATAACCTGCATGCCTAAAGACGCACTTGTAATGGACTTTTTTGCCGGCAGCGGTACTACTTTTGAAGCAGTTTGTACCCTAAATAAAGAAGACGGCGGTTCCCGTCGCTGCATTCTTGTGCAAAAACCAGAACCAATCCGTCTTTCAAATACTGAGCCGTCAAAATCTCCTTTTCAGACAATTTCGGCCCTTTGCTGGGAGCGCTGCCTGCGAACTTCAAAGAAGTTCGGGGTAGAAATTATCAAGCAGATACTGAATTGTAATTAAACAACTTCCTGCATTCCAGATAGAACCTCTTTTCATCAGCTTCGCCCATGCTAAAGCTTTTGCGTGGGAGTGGGCCGCGGCCGTTGATAGTTTCAAAGAAACTGTCTTTTGCGATTGGCGGAAGAAGAATGCCAACTGCGTTTTCGCGTTCGCCAAGTTTTAGAACTTCTTCGCTTCCGTGGATGTAGTCAATTTCTGGTGTGCCGGAGCCTGTTCCTGCTTCAGCGGTCTTTAAGAATGCGTCAATTTCTGGCTGTAATCTTGCAACGGCCAGTTCTTTAATTCCTGTTTTAAGTAAAAGGTATTTCTGAGTACCATTTTCGCGGTAGGCAAAGCCAAAGTCTGCCCAAGATGCTTTTACTGCTGCTTCAAGCTCAGCGGCTCCGGCAAGTTCGCTTACTGTGCCATCAAGTTTTTCTGCAAGCTGGGCAATCAGCCCTTTTACATTGGCATTAAAAATAACGCGGTGAATTGGCTCAAAGGTCAGGCCGGTGTCATAAATGTTTACAATTTCTACAAGGGCATAGCGAACTGGGCTATCAGCTGGGGCGCCGGAAGCCTTGTATTCATCCCAAACAGCCTTGGCAGTTGCAAGAGAATGGTTACCATCACCAACTGCAAAAAGGAATGTGGAACCATCAGCTGCACGGTTTTTGTCTGCAATTGTTGCAACGGCTTTTGTTACGCCTGCAATTTCTTCCTGGCTTTCTACGGCCCATCCTGTAATAGAACCGCCGTTACACATAAGCTCTCCGTCATAAAGAGGAGCCTTGCCCTTTACAGCAGCTGCTGCGCCACCAATAAGCAGGTCGTCCTTGTCGTCTACCAGCAGCATGATGTGAGGAAGTTCAAGTGGAGCGCCACGACGAATTTCCATGCGAGGTGGAATGCGGTCTACAATTGTTGCCTCTGTTGCGCGAATGTTGGCCTTACTAAAAGGTTTCCACTCGTAAGTTTCAAGGTCTATCTGGGCAATCAGCCCACGTCTTGTGCGTCCAAAAGCAGTTTTTCGTTCAATATAAACCATGCAGTCGCGGGGAGCTTCAAAAACGCCGTCTGCAAGGTAAGATTTCATGGTTGCGCGAATTTTTGCAATGCGTTCTTGTTTATCGGCTGCACCAAGATATACTTCCGGCAAAATTAAGTTCAAAGTGCTTGGTTTTCCTGCAGAGGCAGCTTCGGCACGTTTCCAGTAGTCTAAGTCCTGAGTGTACTGATCGCATGCAATTACAGACCAGCTGGAAACATCAATATTTTTTGGTAAAAGAATTTCTGGAATGCGGATTCCAAAAGAGTTGAGTTCGTTTGTATCAAAGTTTTTCATATCCAAAAGTATACAGACAACTGAACTTTTGTGCTACAATAAAGCCGTGGCAAAAATCCGGATTAACCAGACAACCAGTCAAAAGCAGACTCAACGCCAAAAGTTTTCGCAGCGCCAGATTCAGGCAATTCAGATTCTTACAATGAGCAGCCTGGATTTACGCGATGAAATTTACAGAAAAGTAAGCGAAAATCCTGCTCTGGAAATTGTCCGAGATAACAATAACCGAAGCGACTATAAAAGCAGCGCATCTTCCCAGCAGATGCTGGAGAACAGCCAGGACAAAAGCGAATCTTTGCAGCAGCATCTTCTTCACCAGCTAAATGCCATGAACCTCTTAGAAGATGAGTTCGCGCTTTCTCAAAAGCTCATTTACAATCTGGATGAAAACGGCTGCTATGGCTCTCTGCTTTCTCCTGAAACTTTGCTGGATAAAACCCGCCCCCTGCAGAATAAAGAAATGCTTCTTCGTTGTATGGATCGAATTCAGCGCATGGACCCGGTGGGAACTTGTTGCCGTACTCCGGAAGAAAGCCTTTTGGTTCAGGCCCGTATTTCCGGCCAGGCTGATGGCCTCGCGCTTTTTATTCTGGATGGTCATCTTGAAATGTTAAATCCCCCGGAGCCATCACGAGTTTTAAGAAAACTGGAAGACTTTAGAAGTGAATGGCACAAAAAAGCATTTGCGCCAGAAATTCCCCTGGATAAGATTGAACTCACCCAGGAAGCTGTAGAAAAGGCAATTCATTTTATTTTGCGGCTAAATCCCCGTCCTGCTCTTGGTTATTCTGTAGATTCTGGCGCGGAATATGAAAAGCCGGATGTTATTCTTACAGTTACGCGCGTTGAAGGCAAACTTTCTTCTGATGAAGTGTGGAAAGGCCTTGTCTGCGGGGATGATAAATGCCATTTTCAGATAAAATATGCGTCCGGTCAGCTTCCGGAACTGCGGATTGCCCCGGATTTTTCTTTTGATAAGGAAAACGTTGCTCTGGCAAAGGCCTTTATAGAAAATCTGACCTACCGAGAAAACACCCTTGTTCTGCAGTGCTGTTATATTGTAAAAGCCCAGCTGGACTTCTTTTTGAATGGGCCTGGAAACCTGAATGTTCTGACCCGCCGACATTTGGCTCAGGTTCTTGGCCTTCATGAATCTACTGTTTCCAGAATGTCTTCCCGCAATAACAGTAAATATATCCAGACAGAATACGGTTTATTTCCAACCAGTTATTTCTTTTCTTCCGGGGTTTCAAAGGCTGATGGCTCCGAGAAAGTTTCTGCAGAGAAAATAAAGATGATGATGCTGAATATCTTAGACAAAGAAGGCTGGCTTTCAGATTCTGAATTAACCCTGCGTCTTAATAAAGAGGGCATAAAAATAGCGCGGCGCACTGTGGCAAAATACCGCGCTAATATCGGAATTAAAAACTCCTATTATAGATAAAAAGTGGACAACCTAAAAATTGCTTGCGCAATTTTTTTAACGGTTTCCAATAGAACACCGGCCGCCAGCGGCCTTACACATTACTTTTCTTGAACCTTATCCTTTTCCTTCTTAATCTTATTATCAAGAACGTCCATCATTTTGTTCAGGGCAGCACCAAAGTCGTAATCTTCTCCAGTTACATGAGCCTGAGTTCCCCACTTAAAGTTAACAGTCGTATCAAAAGAATAAGCCTTGTCGTGTTTAATCTTCATAAGAAGATCAACAATTAAATCGTCTGCGTAAGCAATTCTTTTTAATTTGTTATCTATCATATCCGATTGTTTCTGTTCAAGTGTAAATCCTACTGCATTAATTGATGGTGTCATTTTAATCCTCCTGTATTAACCAGCCGGTTGTTCATCAACAAGTTGGTTTAGTCGTTTCCGACCACTGAAATATAAAAGCCGAATAAGCTTTATTTAGATAAATAATAACATGGCATATTTGAAAAAACAAATTTATATTTTGCTTGACAATTCGCCAACTAGGCATTGAAAAGGTCCCCGCAAGTGTGTATAGTAAACATATGGCAGAAAAGAAATTCACCGTTTTGGATTTGCTCAATCTGGAATTGTCCGGTCACGATGCTCTGGACCTGCGTTGTATTGCTGGTCGGCGCGGATTACCTCGTGCTATTACAATTCCAGAAATAAATCGTCCCGGACTTGCGCTTTCTGGTTTTTATGAAGCCTTTGGAAGTAGCCGAGTTCAGCTTTTTGGACGTGGTGAAACTGCATATTTAAATAAACTTCACAAAGAAAAAACAACTGAATCTTTAAATACATTTTTCCAGATGCAGATTCCATGCTGCGTTTTTTCTTACAATCTGGAACCTACAGAAGAATTCCGTCAGCTTGCAGAAGAAAATTGCTGTCCAATCCTTCAGACAAGTCTGCCTTCTGCAGAATTTTCAAATCGTCTTATTCGAATTTTCTCTAATACATTTGCGCCTCATCAAACTTTGCACGGTGTTCTTGTAGAAGTTTATGGTATTGGTATCCTCTTAAACGGACATTCCGGTGTTGGTAAAAGTGAAACTGCTTTGGAGCTGGTTGAACGAGGCCATCGACTTGTAGCAGATGATATTATTGATATTCGTTGTGTAAACGGAAACGTTCTTCTTGGACGCGGTGCAAATACAATTATCAGCCACCACATGGAAATTAGAGGTCTTGGTATCATCAACATTTCTTCTTTGTATGGCGTTGGTGCAATCCGTGACCAGAAGGAAGTACAGTTGATTGTCCAGTTGGAAGACTGGAATTCGTCTAAAGCTTATGACAGGCTTGGAACTGAGCAAAAGTATATGGAGCTTCTGGGTGTAAATGTCCCTATGATAGAAATTCCTGTACGCCCGGGACGAAATCTTCCGATTATTATAGAAGCAGCAGCTATGAATGAACGTCTTAAAAATATGGGATACAATTCTGCAAAAGACTTTAATCAGAACGTTCTTAAGTGGATTGAATCTGAAGACGCACAAACTGTTTATAATGGTAATGATGATTCTTACTAAAAAATATTCGGCGTAAATCGCCAAGGAAACGTAACAAAGATGGTTGAAAAGATTTTGACTGTACAGAACAGAGCTGGAATTCATGCCCGCCCGGCAGCAATTATCGCACAGACTGCAAATAAGTTTGAAAGCGAAGTTAGCCTTACAAAAGACGGTGCAACTGTGAATGCTAAATCAATCATGGGTGTAATTGCTATGGGAGCATGCTATAACACTCAGCTTACCCTTACAACCGAAGGTACCGACGAATCTGAGGCCGCAGCTGCTATTGAAGAACTGTTTAATTCTAGATTCGAAGAAGAGTAAGTAGAAGACGAGCCTCTGGCTCAGAAATGTAGTAATTTTTGCCCCATAAGGAGAAAAAAATGAAAGGAATTACTGACAGACAGCAACAGGTATTGGATTATATTGTTGATTATACAGAAGAAAATTCATATCCACCAACAGTTAGAGATATTAGCGAACATTTTGGAATCTCTCTGCGTGCAATTCAGGATCATATTGCTGCGCTTCAGAAGAAAGGTTACCTTTCTCAGAGAGAAAAGAAGGCTCGTTCATTAAAGGTTCTTGTTGGTGCAAAAGAAAAGGAACCAGAATTATACGTTGGCCGTGTTCCTATGCTTGGAACTGTTGCGGCAGGAAAGCCTCTTCTTTGTGAAGAAAACCTTGACGGTTATGTAAATCTTACAGAACCATTTGTGCGCCCTGGAAAAAGCTATTTTGCACTTCGTGTTCGCGGCGAAAGTATGATTAATGCAGGAATTCTTGACGGTGACCTTGCTGTAGTAGAGCAGGCAAACACAGCTGCAGATGGCCAGATTATTGTTGCTGTTATAGATAATGCTATTACTCTTAAGCGCTACTATAAAGAAGCAGAACGTGTACGCCTTCAGCCAGAAAATCCTAATTTTTCAGCAATTTACTGTACCGATGTAAGAATTGTAGGTATTCTTTCGAACATCGTTAGAACATACTAAAAATGGCGAATACACAGCCCCTCTATCTGTACACTGGTCCTGAATTTGGTGAGCGAAATGACGCCGTAGACGCCGTAAAAAACGCTTTCAAAAAAAAGTTTGGGGCCGTAGATGAACATGTTTTTTATCTCTTAGAAACTCCTTTTAATCAGGTAATGACTATTTTGCAGAGCGGAACTCTATTTTCGGATGGAGTTCTTGTTGTATGCAAAAGTGCTGAACTTCTAAAAAAGAAAGATGATATTCAGATGCTTGCAGACTGGTTAGAGAACGCGGAGCAATCATCTTTATTAATTTTGGTTTCTGATGAAGTTTCTGTAGATTCAAAGCTGGAAAAACTGGTTCCACCGGCAAACCGCAAAAAATTCTGGACCATGTTTGAAGACAAAAAGCTTCCCTGGGTACAGAACTTTTTTAGAAAAAATGGTTATAGAATTCAGCAGACTGCCGCAGAGCTTATTCTGGACCTGGTAGAAAATAATACCCAGGCTCTTAAAGACGAATGTTCCAGATTTTTTATCTGCTTTCCAAAAGAGCACGAAATTACAGAAGCAGATGTAGAATCTATTCTTACACATAACAGAGAAGAAAGTGCTTTTTCTCTTTTTGCTCAGATTGCTGATAGTACAGAAAACACTCAGGCTCGTTTTGAAAAGGGCCTTTCAATTCTTCAGAGAATCCGCCTTTCAAAAGATAATTCTTCTGTAATGATTATTGCAGGCCTTGCATCTTGTTTTAGAAATCTTGTTCGATGGCACAACGAAGGTGAAAGTGCCATTCACGGAACAATGCTGCAGAAACAGTATAGAAGTGCGGCGCGGGTTTGGACAGTAGGGCAGGCAACTGCTGTGCTTGCAGTTTTAGCATCTACTGATATGGAAATCCGTAGTGGTGGCACTCAATTAGAAGATATTTTGTTACAGAAAATGCTCTATGAGATTGTAATAAAAAAGGGAGCTCAAATTCAGACTAGAGTTCCAGATTATTCAGAAGATTTTTAAGGGCAATAAGTTCTTCTTTTGTAAAAGTTGAACCTTTTCCCATTTTCTGATGATCTGGTGACCAGCTGCGCAAATCATATTTTGCAGGACGACCACCCCAAGAAACAAGGTTCAGTTCCAAATTCCAACCACCTTTTCCTTCTCCCAAAGTTCCAAGGTTCTGTTCAATTGAAAAAGAGAAATCTTCAGCCATTTTTATCTCCTAAGTTAATCTGCTTTGCAGATTTGGCCGCCCGGTAGGCGGCCGGTGATTAATAGCAAATCGTTAAAAAAAAAATGCGAAAGCATTTTTTTAGATTTACCTCTATCTTTAGCATTTTCCTTTATTTTCAGTTTTCAATTACCGATATTTAAATGCATGCTTACTATATTATCGTTGTATCATCGCTAAAATTATAGTAAAATAATTTTATCATAAAGTGTGAGGTCAAAATGAAGAAAGTTATTTTTACTCTTCTAACAATATCCACAGTTGTGTTTTTCATTTCGTGTGGCTCAAAACCAGTTCCAGAAGAAACTGAACCGGAGGCTCCTGTTGTTGAACAGCCTCAGGAAGAAACTCCAGTAGAAGAAGAGGCAGAACAGGAAGAACCTGTTGATGAAGAAGCCGAACTGGCTGCTCTTCTTGAAAAAATAGATAGTGCAAGAGCTGCTGCAATAGAAGCAGGAGCCGAAGATGCTGCTCCAGATTTACTTAAAAAAGTAGATGAGTATCTGGAAAAATGTAAGGCAGATGGTACTCTCAAGGCTAATGCCGCAGATATTATTGCTCGTTATGAACTCCTTTCAAATCTTGTAAAGGCACAGCAGGCAAAAAAAGAAATTGATGATAACGACTTTGCCCAGTATGATCAGAAAGATTATGATGATGCAGAAGCCGCTCTTGCTGGAGTGCTTGGTGCATTAGATGCAGACAGCGATCTTGATGGCTCAATTTTTGATGCTGCTCAGAAAGCTTACAGCGGATACAATACTGTATTAATCATTACATATAAAAAGCTTGCAAAAGATGAACGTGAACTTGCATTTGCTGCTAAAAAAGATGCCGACAGCGTAAAAGCTGGTGTTTCTCAGAAGGAACGCTACCAGGCAGCTGCAGATGACTTTAAGAATGCAGACTCGCTTTATGCAATGCAGGCTGCTAAAAAAGCCCGCGAAAAGTATATTGCCGCAAAGAATGAATTCTCTGCTTTGTACAAAGAAGTTTCAGCTCGTCGTGCCGCTGCACAGGCCGCAATTGACGAAGCTAAAAAGCGTGTTCAGGAAAGTGAAGCCTTTGCAGAAAAGGCAGATGAAGAAGCTCCACTTACAGATGAAAATGTAGACGGAATTGAAGCTGAAGACGCAGTTCTTCTTGAAGAAGACAATTATGAAGCTCCAGAAGAAGCCGAAATTGACATCGCAGAAGACATTGAAGATCAGTATGTTGAAGTAACTGAAACTGTTGTAGTAGAAGAACCTGCTCAGGAGGAAGAGTAATATGAAAAAGTTGATTGTCGTTTTTGCCCTTGCTGTTCTTTCAGCATCACTTTTTGCTGTAAGCTACAAAAACAACACATATCAGAAACTTGCTGATGAATATACCCGCAAGGCAGAAGTTGCTTTGGATGCCGGACAGTACGATGATGCTGTTGAGTATTCAAAAAAGGCTGAAGAAAATGCTGAGCTTTCACGTGCTTACATCGAAATGATGATGGCTCGTGGTGGTGCAGAAGAAGATATTAAGGCTGCAAAACTTAAGCTTGCATGGGCAGAGCAGATAGATGCTCCACATACATTCCCAATGGCTTACACAGCTGCAAAAGATAATCTTACAAATGCAGAAAGTTCATTTGAAGCAGAAGATTATCCAAAAGCAAGTGAATATGCAAAGGCTGTTCTTACTTCTTTGGAAGGTGTAAGAGAGATTACTCCACTTCCAGAGTTCTACATTGTAAAACCTTGGGCAGAAACAAAGGACTGTTACTGGAATATTTCTGGTCGTCACTATGTTTATAACAACCCGCTTTTGTGGGAAAACCTTTATCAGGCAAACAAATCTGCAATGCCAAAACCAGAAAATCCTAACCTGATTCACCCTGGTATGAAAATGCAGATTCCAAGTCTTACAGGTGAATACCGCAAGGGTACTTACGATCCTAAAAAGGAATACGAACCTTACTCTGCAGAATAATGAGTGTACCGCACGTAAAACATCATGGCTGTAGACATGATGGCGTGCGGGAACTGTTCTGTTCCAATCCCTTCAAACACTTCTTCTTTACTTAATTCCATACAGTTTATAAATTCGTCTTCATCAAGATGCTGTGCGCCCGTAGCCTGCAAGTCTCTTGCTAAAAAAATGTGTACATGGTTATTAAAAAGTGCCGGGTTAGGACTCAGTTCCCCCAGTTTTATCAGCTGGCCTGCCTTACAACCGGTCTCTTCTTCAAGTTCCCGCCTTGCAGCCACTTCCGGCTCTTCTCCTCTGTCTACAACACCGCCCGGAAACTCTACGCTCAGGGCATTAATTCCGTGACGCCACTGCTTTACCATCAAAAATGTCTTTTCTTTCTCGGGAATTACAACAACCCACTCGGGAGCATCCATAATAATATAGTCACCGCTTACCCCAGAGGATGACGTATTGTGGTGCGAAGTTATATCGCAGACAACCGTGTGCAGCAAAGTTTTTGCTCCACCATCAGTCCACTTAAGTTTTTCATCATCCTGGGTAAAATAGTTTTTCATGCTTCCCGCCTTAAAATTTTGACAGATTCAAATTCTCGTTTTATTATAAAACAGAGGTTTAGATATGGCAATAATTACAATTTCAAGACAGGTAGCAGCTCATGGTGATGAAGTAGCAGAAATTCTTGCAAAGCGCCTTGGATACAAATTTGTTACTCGCAAAGAAATTGAAGCCCGCATTGTGGAACTTGGTTTCCCAAAAGAAAAACTTGCAAAGTATGATGAAAGAAAACCTGGCTTTTTTGCCTCACTTGCCCGCGATCGCGACGAATATCTGAACTACGCCCAGTATGCCATTTACGAGGCTGCTGAACAAAAAAATGTGATTATCATTGGACGAGGTGCCTGGGCAGTTCTCCAGAATGTACCAAACTGCATTTCAGTCCGCCTTATTGCAGATGAGCGCACCCGTATAGGCCGCCTCCGCGCAGAATTCAACTGGACCGAAAAGCAGGCCCTTCAGCGCATTCAGGAAAGCGACACAAACCGTGCAGGTTTCCATAACAGTTTCTATAACCTGGACATCAGCGACCCTTCATTATTCCACGCCGTTCTAAATACCGGCCGAATGGAACTTGAAGTTGCCGCAAATCTTATTGCCGAACTTGTTGAACAGAAAGTTACAGTAAAGCAGGAAGAGCTGGGTAATAAGATGATTGAACAGCTGCTCGAAGCTCAGAAGGTTTTGAATAAGCTTATATTTAATTATCACTTGAATATTGAATTTATGCATGTAAGCATAGAGGATAATACAGTTATTCTTCACGGAGTGTCTGATTCACCGGCAATTATAGAACAGGCTCTTCAGATTATTAAACAGGAAATGCAGGGATATGATGTAAAGTCGGCAGTGAGCATAGTTCACGATTTTAAGGGATTCTAAGCTATGCCTAACTTTAGCCTTGACTTTTATAGTCATATTCTAGATACTAAAATTAATTATGAAACTTTCTAATAAATTCACCCTCACAAGAGTGCTTTTCGCTCCAATTTTTTTCCTTTTATATTTTATTCCAATCTGGACCGGAAAGTTTGCTCCTCTTTCTTTAATTATAGCAATTCCACTTCTTGCATTTGCAGAGTTTACAGATTATCTTGATGGACACTATGCCCGTAAACACAACGAAGTCAGCGATTTTGGCAAAATGTTCGATCCTTTTGCAGATGTTGTTCTGCACCTCACAAGTTTTATCTGTTTTATAAAATCATTTAATCCGGAATTATCTTACATGCCTCTGGCAGTTCTTATGCTTATTTTTATCCGTGAGTTCTCTCAGAACTTTTTGCGAATGGTTTCTGCTAAAAAGGGAGTTGCTATTGCGGCTAGAAAGGGTGGTAAGTTCAAAACTGTAATGTATGTAGTTGCAGAGTTTTATATAGTTTTCCTTGAACTTCTTGTAAGAACCGGAAACATACCAGACTTCTTCGGTGGACTAAAAATCGCATCTTTAGTTTTGTTAATCATCTGCGTAATTTGTAGTTACGCTTCATTTATCGATTATTTAGTCCACTTCGGAAAATCTCTCAAAGACTAATTTTATTAGCCGGCAATTACCGCAATCTGTTTAGGTGCAGCAATTTCCTTCTTTTTCATAGAAACGGTAAGGATTCCGTTCTTAAAAGAAGCTGCAATTGATTCTGCATCAATATCCTGTGGCAAAGAAAAACGGCGTGTGAAGCTAGAAGTTCGTCTTTCATTCAAAAGATACTTCTTATTCTTCATTTCCTTCTTGTTTTCCTTTTCTTCTTTAGCAGTCTCTTCCTTAGAAGCGATTGTCAAATTGTCGTGATCAAGTTCAATGTTTATATCATTTTCAGTTCTTCCTGGAAGCTCCATTTCCAATGTATAAGCATTGTCTTCTTCAATTACGTCAACTTTTGGAGCGGTAAAACCAGTACGGCACAGAACGGCTGGAGCTGTATTACCTCCAAAAACATCATCAAAAAGTGAATTAAAAAGTGAAAGTTCGTTCATAGTATTACCTCGAATTGTTTTAAGTTATGTAAGCTATACAGTTTACATAATACTTTAAGCAAGTTTCGTGCCAACTACGACTATTTCAAGAAAAATTCTAAAAAAATTCAAAAAAGATGATGGCCCCACGTCCCCAACCTTGTTAGAGACCATAAAATGCACATAAACACAGCCTTTAAGAGATTATAAAGAATGATTGCTCTGTGTCAAAATGCTCCAGAAATTCAAGATATTTTGACACAAAACTATACCAAATGACCCGTTATTTACTAAAAATTGCCTTGACCAGGGCTTTAATATCCCCAACTTTATCTTTTCCGTCGTCATCGTCGGGGGTAATCACTTCTGTAAAGCCCAGGTTTTCCGCTGCTTTTATGCGTTGTTTAGCCTTTCCAACGCTTCTAATTTCGCCCGCCAGGCTCAGCTCCCCGAATACCGCAGTTTTTGCCCCAATCGGTAAGTCTGTTCTTGCCGAATAAAGCGCCGCCGCCAGAGCCGAGTCTATCGAGCTTTCAGCCAGCCGAATGCCGCCCGCAACGTTCACATAAATATCCTGGTCCGAAAAACAAAGTCCGCATCGTTTTTCTATAACAGCCGCAACGCGGGCAACTCGCCCAGAGTCTATCTTTTCACTGTAAATACGCGAAATGCTGGCCTTGGCCGGCACTGTCAGAGCCTGAATCTCTACAAGAAAAACCCTGCTTCCCTCAAAAACCGGAGTGCAGGCAACACCTGCCGGCTGTGATGCCTTACGTTTTGTAAGAAACAAACTGGAAGGGTCTCCAATTGCAATCAGTCCCTTGTCTGTCATGCTAAAAATACCAATTTCATCAACCGAGCCAAAACGATTCTTCTGAGCATGCAGAAAACGTACATCATCACTGTTGTGTTCAAAAGAAATTACAGTGTCTACCATATGTTCCAGCGATTTTGGTCCTGCAATAGTGCCTTCCTTTGTAACGTGAGCGGTCATAATCAAAACTGAATCACGCTCTTTCACCCAGGAAATGAACTCATTTGCACAGTATTTCAATTGGTTTACGGTTCCCGGAACAATCCCCGCTTCCGCAGAATAAATTGTCTGAATAGAATCAATTATTACAAAAACAGGCTTCAAAGAGTCCAGAGCGTCCAGAGAATCTTCCAAACGAGATGTACATAAGATTTGGATATTGGAACAATCAAGCCCGAGTCTTTCTGCGCGTTCTTTAATTTGTGCAGCAGACTCCTCACCACTAATGTAAAGAACTGTCTGATTAGAATCTAATGTTTTAGAAATGCTGGCTGTTGTTTGAAGTAAAAGCGTAGATTTACCAATGCCAGGCTCACCACCCAAAAGAATTGCAGAACGTTTTGTTGCACCCCCGCCAAGTACGCGGTCAAATTCTGGAATTCCAGTAGAAAAACGGGAATTCTGTTGTGCTTTAATTGTTCCCAAAGAAACAGGTTTCTGTTTTTGAACCTGATCAGTTCCACGTCCTGCAGCTGTAACCGCATTTTTGTCTATTATTATCTCTTCCAGAGTGTTCCATTCACCACAATCCGGACATCTACCCAACCATCTTGGCTGTGAGTATCCGCAGTTAGAACATTTGTACATAATAGAACCATTTTTTTTTGCCATGATATTTTCCTTATTGCGGTTTGAATGATGAATTTTTTCATCATTTTTTCATAATATCTATTGACAGAATAATTTTCTAGTAGTATATTCATATCAGCTTGTAAATAAGCTGATAAACTCTCTCCGATGTCCAGCAACGCTGGACGGCAGACTTCCCTTTTAGTGTTACTGGTTGGGAAGTCTGTTTTTTTAACCCCAAAACACTGTTTTTTTTGCATTTCTACAGATGCGTGTTATAATTGTAGGGTGCGGCTTTTTTTTAGTTGTGCATTTTACTTTTTGCGTGTAGGGAGCTTATGAACGAATTTTCGAATGCAGAACATCTGCGTCCTGTAGTGTATGTAGATCCAGAAAAGTGTTGTAATTGTCACCGTTGTATTAGCGTTTGCCCTGTTAAGATGTGCAATAATGGTGCTGGAGATCATGTATCAGTTAATCACGATCTTTGTATTGGTTGCGGAACTTGTATAGATGCCTGTGTGCATGGAGCAAGAACTGGTGTAGACGATATGCAGTCCTTTTTCCGTGACTTAAAAAACGGTGTTCCTATGGTAGCCATTGTTGCTCCAGCTGTTGCTGTAAACTTTGCAGGAAAAGATCTGGAGTTGAACGGTTGGCTTAAGTCTATTGGTGTAAGGGCTGTTTTTGATGTTGCTTTTGGTGCAGAGCTTACAACCAAAAGTTATGTAGAAGAAATAAAAAGAGATAAACCGGATATTGTGATTTCGCAGCCTTGTCCTGCTCTTGTTAGCTTTGTAGAAATTTATCAGCCACAGTTAATTCAGTATCTTGCTAAGGCTGATAGTCCCATGGCCCATACCGTTGAATGTATCCGCAATTATTATCCTGCTTACCGCGACTGTAAGATTGCTGTTATTTCCCCTTGTTATGCTAAACGCCGTGAGTTTGATGAAAATGGCCGAGGTGACTATAACGTTACAATGAAAAGTTTATCGGGATGGTTCCAGCAGAACGGAATAGATTTGGCTGCTTATCCTAGAGTTCCTTATGACAATCCTCTTGCAGAGCGCGCAGTTTTGTATTCTACTCCAGGCGGACTTATGCGTACTGCAGAGCGCTTTGTACCTGGTATTTCTGAACATACCCGTAAAATAGAAGGTCAGCCTCAGGTTTTTGAATACCTTTCCGGATTGGACCGCTTGCTTGCTTCAGGAAACAAGCCTTATTATCAGCTTGTAGACTGCCTGAACTGTGAAAAGGGTTGTAACAGAGGTGGCGGTACAATCAACAGAGACTTGCCGCTTGATGAACTGGAAGAGCTTGTTGAAAAGCGTGCTGCAGAAAGACAGAAAAAGTGGAAAACTGCAGGACGAACCAAAAATAAGTTTGCTCTTAAAAGACTTGAACGAACTGTAAATGCTTACTGGAAGCCTGCTATTTACGACCGTAACTATAATGACCGCAGTGCGGCTGCCAGGAAGTTTATTAAAACTCCAACCCAGGAAGAATTGCAGCAGATTTACCACAGCATGAATAAGTTCTCTAGAGCTGACATGTATGATTGTAGTGCCTGTGGTTATGCTAATTGTGAGCAGATGGCAGTGGCTATTTTCAACGGATTAAACCGACGAGAAAACTGCCATCACTTTGTTCAGCATCTTGCAAATCAGGATCACGAGAAAGAGATTCGCGAAGCAGTTAACAGCATTACAGAAGCAGTTCGTTCTGGAAGTGAAGCTTTGCGAAGTAATGTAAATGATTTGCAGGAAATCAAAAACATGAACTCGCTTACTACAGAAGGTATTAAGGAACTGAATAAAAAGATAAACGGTATTTGGGATATCGTTGGTATCATCAATAACGTTGCTGATCAGACCAAGATTATTGCCTTTAATGCTGAACTTGAAGCTTCCAGTTCAGGTGAAGCCGGCAAAAACTTCCATATTGTTGCAACGGAAATTCGCCGTCTGTCAGATACTGTTATTGATAGTATTAAAGAAATTAAGAGCATCATTGGTGAAATTCAGCATGCGTCAGATCGCCTCATTCTGGATAGCGAGAAGGGTTCTCAGCAGATTGAAGTCAGTTGCGAAAATGCCAAATCTCTTGAACGCGGATTTGGAAGTATTATGGCTACCTCTGACAATGCTCAGGAAATTCAGGATGGCGTTGATCAGTTAGCATCTTCTGGAGATAAGATTTTCTCTACTCTGGATCAGATTGCTCATGGTATTGCAGAATTCTCTCAGAATACATCTTTGGCATCTGATGATTCCAAATAGTTTACTCAGGTTTTATTATTCCTGAGTAAATACGGTGCCGGCTGGAATAGATTCTGTAACCCAGGTGTTACCGCCAACTATGCTGCCCTTTCCAATTACGGTTTCACCACCAAGAATTGTAGCATTTGCATAAATTGTAACGTCATCTTCTATAGTAGGATGACGTTTTTTATTTTGCAGGGTTTTCTTTACGCTCAAAGCGCCCAGTGTAACACCCTGGTAAATCTTTACATTATTACCGATGATACAGGTTTCCCCGATAACTACACCTGTTCCGTGATCTATAAAGAAAGATTCGCCAATTTTTGCTCCCGGGTGAATGTCAATTCCTGTTTTTCCGTGAACATGTTCGCTCATAATTCGTGGGATAATCGGCACCCCGTTCTTATATAAGAAGTTAGCGATTCTGTATACAAGAATAGCTTCCAGTCCAGGGTAAGAAAGAATTACTTCCTCATTGCTTTTTGCAGCTGGGTCGCCATTAAAAGCGGCAATTGTGTCCAGCTGAATCAGCCTTCGTATTTCAGGAATTTCTTCTATAAGAGCAAAGGCTGTTTTTTCGGCTAATTTAAAACAGTGTGATTGTGCAATATTGTCTTTACTGTCTTTGCAGTTCTCTACGTTATCTTTAATGTAAATAAGTGCCTTTTGAATTTCGCGGGTAAGCTTTGCAATTATATTATTTACGCGCTGACCAGTAACATATCTAATATTGATAGGTTCTATTTCTTCTGCAATTCTAAAACCGGGAAAAACCAGAAACTGTAAATCAGATAAAACTTCGACTACATTTTGTCTGTTAGGAAAGTTTCCAGATCTGTTTACAAGACCATAGCGGTCGTAAGAATCTAGAATTCCGTCAATCAGCATGTCGATGTTCATAAATACCTCTTTAAACAATTATTGAAATACTATATCATAATAGCAATTAAATATCTATTTAGTAGGTTGAAGTCCCTCAAAATTTATGCAGAATTTGTCGTAAATTCATGTGAATTTGTGCAAATTCAGCTTTGAATTTATTGACAAGATTTTTATCTTTAATTATAGTTCTAGAACGCATGTTTTCTATACGAAGTGCGGAATACCTTGCCCCAGTAGCTCAGTTGGTAGAGCACCACATCGGTAATGTGGAGGTCTGCGGTCCGATTCCGCACTTGGGCTGTTCTAAAACATTGAAGATTATTTTAGG
>JAEEGH010014899.1_pt1 | contig 16979 bp, 11 predicted proteins | sample 9134181 | NCBI WGS metagenome assembly JAEEGH01 (sample SAMN16246544, study PRJNA631951) | gut metagenome | biome: gut microbiome; feature: rumen; material: DP-attached | host: Bos | place: Iran: Karaj | collected 2018-10
AAGGACAGGGGGCAAGTTCCTCGCCGTATGCATTGCGAAGCGGATGACCTGCTTCATCGGTTTTGGGCCGGCCTTTTAGCACCGGGAGCATCAGACCATCGATGATGCGCACCTCCAGCGCTCCTTCCTCCACCAGCTCCGGGAAGCTCTTCCCTACGGCCTCACAGAGGTTCGCCACATCCAGCGGCGACAGGAGTATGGTATCCACCATGACCTCGCAGCATCTGGCACAGCCCTTACATCCGCAGGTATCTGCGCGCACCATGTCGGTCGGTCCGTATAATTTTCCGTCGGAGATTTCCTCCAGACTTCCTTCACGCAGCATGTTTTAGCCCTTGTTTTCCTGTGCGACCAGCATATCCGCGCCATGGCGCTTGCGCAGAGCAGGCTTCTCGATCTTGCCCGTTGCATTTCTCGGGATCTCCTCGAAGAAGATCTCCTTCGGACGCTTGTATCTGGCTAACCCTAAGCAGAATTCCTCGATCTCCTCGCGAGTACAGGTGTAGCCTTCCTTGATCTCGATGATGGCAGCCGTCTTCTCGCCGAGGCGGTAATCCGGCATGCCGATGACAGCGACATCCTTCACCTTGTCGAAGGTGCGGATGAAGTTCTCGATCTGAACCGGGTAGATATTCTCACCGCCGCTGACGATGACATCCTTCTTGCGGTCGACGAGGAAGATAAAGCCATCCTCATCCTGCATCGCCATATCACCGGTATAGAGCCAGCCATCTTTCAGGACTTCGGCGGTTGCCTCCGGGTTGTTGTAATAACAGGTCATGACGCCGGGCCCCTTCACGCAGAGTTCGCCGACTTCTCCCTGCTTTACTTCGCTGTCATCCTCGCCCACGATCTTGCACTCCCAGCGGTAGCCGGGGACACCGATCGCGCCGACTTTGTGAATATTCTCGACACCGAGATGGACACAGCCCGGGCCAGTAGACTCGGAGAGGCCATAGTTCGTATCGTAATCATGCTTCGGGAAGTATTCCTTCCAGCGCTTGATCAGGCTGGGCGGAACGGGCTGCGCGCCGATGTGCATCAGTCTCCACTGATCCAGCTGATAATCGGACAGCTTCAATTCTCCGCGGTCCAGCGCGTCCAGGATATCCTGCGCCCAGGGCACCAGGAGCCATACGATCGTGCAGTGCTCCGAGGAGATGGCGGAGAGAATGACGTCCGGCTTCGCGCCTTTGAGAAGGACCGCCCTGCTTCCGGCCACCAGACTTCCCATCCAGTGGAATTTCGCGCCGGTGTGATACAGGGGCGGAATGCAGAGGAAGGTATCCTCCCGTCCGGTCGAATGGTGCTTCTGCTCCATCTCGGCCGCCTGCGTCAGACTCTGATGCTTGTGCAGGATCGCCTTTGGGAAGCCCGTCGTACCGGAGGAGAAGTAGATGGCACCGAAATCCTCCTCGGTGATCTTCACATCCGGCTTGACACTCGAGCAGTCCGCCACCAGCTCGCGGTAGCTCTCCGCAAAACGGGGGCAGTTGTCGCCGACATAGATCAGAAGTCTTCCCTTGCTCAGCTTGTCCGCATTCGTCTCGATACGTCCGATGAATTCCGGACCGAAGACAATGAGCTGAACCTCGGCGAGCTCCGCGCAGTACAGGATCTCCTCCGCGTCATAGCGGAAGTTGAACGGAACCGCGATCGCGCCGCTCTTGAGGATACCGAAATAGATCGGCAGCCACTCGAGACAGTTGTACATGATGATTGCCACACGGTCGCCCTTCTTGACGCCCCGCGCGATCAGCAGATTGGCAAACCGGTTCGCCTTCTCCTCGAACACGCTCCAGGTGATCTCCCGGCGATACGGTTCAAAGACGGAAGGCTCGATCAGATCGTACTCCTTCCAGGTCACCCGGCGGGTGTCCTTCTCCTCGGGGTTCAGCTCCACCAGAGCCACCTCGTCCCCGTATAATCTCGCATTTCGCTCCAAAAATTCTGTAACCGGCATGATGTAGTCCCCTTTGTCTCAAATTAGTCTTGATCGTGCTTCATACTTTCGCGCTTTTACGCGTTTCTCCATTAAAGCGCACAGAGGTAATGTACCATTTTTCCGCCGATTCGTCAACGCGGGAAACACGCTTGACGAATGGTAAAAAATGCCGTATAGTGCAAGCGTTGCAAATATTCCAAGGGGAGCTGCCACTGCAGATGCGCATCTAAGGAGCACCTGCAGACTACGCTGAGACCGGCCCCGGCCGGAACCCTCATCACTTGATCCGGTTAATACCGGCGTAAGGAAGGAGCATATCTATGTCACAATTCTTTTATCCACAGGTCAACGATTGGGAAGAAACCGTATATTTTCCCACCATCATGGGCTACGGTCTGCTCATGGTCATTCTCATTCTGCTGATCGTAGCAGCGTCCGTTCTGGCGAAGATCGCCGGGAAAAAGTACAAGCCGGTTGATGAAAAAGCAGAACAGAGCACCGCATCCTCCAAACCGAAAAACGCAGTGGCACTGACCACGAAGCAGATGGTATTCTGTGCCATGTCCATCGCACTTGCGACCCTTCTGTCGGAATTAAAGCTCTATCATTTCCCGACCGGCGGTTCCATCACCCTCTTCTCCATGCTGCTGATCGCTCTGCCCGGATATCTGTTCGGCCTCGGCGCCGGCATCATCTCCGGCATCGCCTACGGCATCCTGCAGCTGGTGATCGATCCCTATATCCTGTTCCCCGCGCAGCTCGTCGTGGATTATATCCTGGCCTTCGGGGCCATCGGGATCTCCGGACTGTTCTGGCAGAGCAAAAACGGTCTGCTCAAGGGCTACATCGCCGGAATCCTCGGACGGTATTTCTTCGCCGTCTTAAGCGGCTGGATCTTCTTCGGCGCTTATGCATGGGAGGGATGGGCTCCGCTTCCCTACTCCCTGGTCTACAATGCCATCTACATTTTCTCGGAAGGCCTCATCACCGTCCTCCTGCTCTGCCTGCCTCCCGTGAAAAATGCGTTCCAGACCATCCGCTCCTTCGCCCACAACTAGTCCGCAGCCGCTTCTCCCAGGTGGAAGGAGTACAGAAAACGCTGCGAAACGGGAAGTCCCGTAAGCTTCTCCAGCGCCTGGCGGTAATAATCCATCTGGACCCGATACCGGTCCCACAGATCCGCCGGAGACGCTATATGGTCCGTCTTGTAATCCAGGAGAACGATCTTCCCGTCCTCCTCAAAATATGCATCGATGATTCCCTGAATGAGCACCGTCTCATCCGGGGCCTGAGCAGCCAGTCTGTCCGCGGAGATTCCAAAGACGAAGGGCTGCTCTTTTTTTAGCGTTCCGGCGCGCTGCGCACGCCACATACGCCAGGCCAGCTCCGACGCAAAAAAGCGCAGGATCCGGTCGCGGCGGATCACCTCTGCCGCCTCCGTTCGGATGCGCCCTGCGGAGCATTCCTCCCGAAGGAAGTCCTCCAGCGCGGAAAGCACCTCTTCCCGCTGCGCGGAAAGCTTCCCGGAATAGTCCGCATAGTCCGCGGGCATCCCGCCGAGCGCGCTGCCGAGCACCCGGTCAAAATCCATCCGCTCCATCAGCCGGTGGTAGGCATTCCCGACCATCGTGCCGGTCGGTCCCTGCTCCGTGCGGCGGAAGGCGGGCACTTTGTGCTTTCGCTCCTGCGTCTCGAAGAGAGGATGGGAAGGCTCCCCTTCCTCCGACTGGGCCAGTGCGGCCATCTTCAGCTCCGAAACCGTGGTCTTGGTGAAGAGATTCTCCAGATGCTGGTACGGATACTGACTTGCAAAACGATCCGCAAGCTGCCGGAGCTTTTCTGCATCCGCATACTTTTCCGCATGCGACAGCTCCTCCGCGAGACCGCTCCGGGACAGTTCCCGCATACCGGCATCGCGCACGAGATCCTCCGGTGAAATCTCCCTGCGCTCCAGCGGAAGGGTTCCCAGAATCGGCTCCAGGAACTGTGCAAAGGATCTGGCCTTCATGTAGGAGGCAAACGTATGGCCTTCCACCGAATCTGCTTCCGCTCCGGAGCCACCTACCAGGATCAGCTTCTCCCTGGCACGCGTCATCGCCACGTAGAGAATCCGCAGTTCCTCGCCCAGCGCGCCTTGCAGCCTGTGGCGCTGAATGACATCCCGCTGCATCGTGCTCCGCTTGAGCCGAAGAAGCGGATCCACATACCGGATCCCCAGCCCCAGCCGGTCATCCAGCACCAGCCCGGCGTTTACATCCCGCAGATTGAACTGGTGACTGATCCCGCCCACGATCACGATCGGGAACTCCAGTCCCTTGCTCTGGTGAATGCTCATAAGGCGCACCACATTCGCATTTTCATCCAGAAGATCCGCCTGCCCGAGCTCCTGGTTATATTTCTGCAGGCGGTCCATGTAACGGACAAAGTGATACAGTCCGTGATACGAAGTCTCCTCATAATCCGCCGCGCGCGTAAGGAAAAGTTCTGCGTTCGCACGCCTTCTGTCCCCCGCGGGAAGCGCAGACAGATAGTCCAGATAATCATAATCATCGAAGATCTGCTGCAATAGACGGCGCACGCCCAGATAGCCGGCCTGCCGGCGGTACTCCTGCAGACGCAGCACGAAGTCTTTGGCCTTGCGTTGCAAAGCGGAAGGGATCCTGCCCTGTGTTCCCGCTTTCCCGGTCTCCGAAGGATCTGCAGTTTCCCTTGCTTCCGAAGGATCCGCAGCTTCCCCGTCCTCCGAAAGACCTGCCGCCGAAAGGAGCGCGTCATACAGATTCCCGGCCGGGCAGAGCACGCGGATCTGTGCCGCTTCCTCCTCCGTGAAGCCTCCGAATACCGCGATCATGCTTCCGAACAGGGGGATCTCCTGTCTCGGATTGTTCAGACAGCGTAAAAACTGTAGGATCTCCCGCACCTCACGCGCTTCAAAATAGCCGGTTCTGGAAGCTGCATACAGAGGGATTCCGAGCATCTCAAAGACCTTGCGATACTGCCCCACCACCGTTCCGGGACTGCGGTGCAGGATCACGATATCCCTGTACTGTGCCGCCGCGAGGATCTTGCCTTCCCTGTCCCTGGTCACCTGTGCCTGCGTGGTCAGTTCCAGAATGCGAAGGCCGATCACCAGGGCCTCCATCATCTCCTTATCCCACGCTCTTCCGAGCACTGAGGCCTGATCGGCCGGATAGGACAGATATTCCGCGCTCATGCCGGGAGCATCCGAATAATCAGCGCCGTAATTCAGCGCCGCATTGTCATCATAATCGATCCCGCACCAGAGCGGATGCATCAACCTTGCGAAGACCGCATTGGTCACCTCCAGAACTTCGCGGCGGCTTCGGAAATTCATCTTCAGATCTACCTTCTGCCTGTTTCCTTCCCCGGTGTAGATCCCGTATTTCTCCATGAACAGTTCCGGCTTGGCCTGACGGAAGCCGTAGATACTCTGCTTGACATCGCCGACCATAAATCGGTTGAATCTGCCTTCGGACTCCCCGGAGATCGCAGAGAGAATACACTCCTGGACATAGTTGCTGTCCTGGTACTCATCGATCATGATCTCCGCAAAATGCTCCCGATACTCGAGCGCAACCGGGGTCGGAACCCTCTGCCCGCTCTCATCCGGCTGCAGCAGGATTTCCAGCGCGAAATGCTCCTGGTCTCCGAAATCCACGATGCGCTTTTTCTTCTTAGCTTCCAAGAATGCCTGACGGAAGCGCGCCGTCAGAGCGATCAGTCCCTCCGCCGGAAGCGCCAGAAACTGCAGCTGCTCCAGAAGGTCCTGCACAGAGAGGGAGAAAAAGCCCTGCCGCAGCTCCCGGATCTGTTCCTTCAGCTTGGAGCGCCGGTTCTTCACGGCCTCCCGCTTCTCCGGATCCACCGACGGATCCTTCTTCGGGCTCAGCTTGCCGTCCATGGCAGCTTCCAGCTGATCCGCAGCGCGCTGCATGGCTTCATATCCTTCCGCTTCCGCAGCGGTCCGCACGGCCAGGAGCTCCTTCTCGACCAGATCCCCGAACATATAGGGGCCGTCCGGAGCATTGCAGAGCATTAAAAGCCGGTCGTATTCCTCCGCGATCCCGCACAGAAGATCCCGCGCGTACCGCGCCGCCTCCTTAAGAAGCTCGCTGCTTTCCAGCTCTGAGGCCGTCTGCACCCGGTAGATCTCCCGGCAGGTCTCGTAATACTCCTCCGGCCAGGGGAAGCTCTCTGCGTAGTCATAAAGCTTCATGGCTGCTTCTGCCAGCGCCGCGTCATCGCTCCCCTCGCAGAAATGCTCTACGGCCGCCAGGAAAGCAGGATCCTTCGAAGCGTAGGAGCTTTCCATCACTTCAGCCAGCACATCCTCCTTCAGAAGACGCCCCTCCGCCTCATCACAGATGCGAAAGTCCGGATCGAGTCCGATCTCCTGGAAATGGTTGCGCAGGACGCTCAGACAGAAGGAGTCGATCGTCGTGATCTGTGCGCGGTGCACCAGGGTATACTGCTTCTGGATATGCGCACTGTGCGGATGCTTTTCCAGCTCCTCCGCGATCCGTTTGTGGACACGCTCGCGCATCTCCGCAGCTGCAGCCTTGGTGAAGGTCACGACCAGAAGACGATCGATGTCCACGGGATGCGTCTCGTCGCAGACCAGCCCCGCGATCCGCTCCACCAGCACGGCCGTCTTGCCGCTGCCTGCTGCCGCCGACACCAGCAGATTGCAGCCTCTGGCCTCTATTACCTTTTTCTGATCTGTCGTAAAACTTACTGCCATACTTCCTCCAGTGATGGACTTTGGATCATTCCTTTTCCGATGCTTCTTCCGGGCTTTGCCTGCCCGGCTTATCACGCAGCTCATCCCGCATTTTGTCCAGATATTCCGCGGGCTCGAGCTTAACCGTCTCCTTCACCCTGCAGCCCTCCAGATCCGGATCAAACGGACAGGAGGCGCGATACGGACAATACCCGCAGGAGAGTTTTTTCTGATCCAGCAGTCTGGGCTGCAGAGGGATCTGTCCCTGATAGATGTCCTGCGCAAAGCGCTCGCTCAGGTCGCGGCTGTAGTCGATCACCGTCTCCATGTCCTCCTCCGACAGAAGGGACTTCGTCGTGGCCGCCAAGGATCCGTTTTTGTTCAGATCCACCGGAATGACATTCGAGTGGCTGACCGTCGTCCCAAGCTCCCGGTCGAGCAGCAGGTAGGCCGTATCCTCCCCGAGGATATAGCCGCGCGGACGCTGCTCCTTCCGCTGCTTCTCCAGGATCTCCTCCGGGGCAGACTCCTTCCCCTTGTCCTCGATCAGGGGATCGCGGATCTGGAAATACAGCATCGCTCCGGGACGGATCTCCTTTCCTTGCCGCACCTTGCCCAGGGCCTCCAGCTCCTGCCCCATATAGAGCGGCAGCTGGAGCTTTAAGCCCTCGTAGATCCCGGCCAGATCCAGATCGTGCCGGCTGGACTTGTAATCGAGGATCTTGACATAGATCTTATCCTCCCATTCGGCCAGATCCAGACGGTCGATCCTGCCGTTTAAATGAATCCTGCGCAGCGCGGTGTCCGCGGCGCTTCCGGACGATCCCGGCACATCGATGGCGATCTCCCGATGAAACGGAAGCTCGTAACCCACCGGATCAAACGCGCCCTGCCGTATCTGGTATTGCAGGATCAGAATGCTCTTTTTCAGCACCCTCTCCATGCGCTGCAGTTCATAACTGCTCCGCTCCGTGTCGTAATAGATCGCGCCGCCGTAGCGCACGGCCTCCTGCTCCAGGAGACCGGGCAGTTCCCGGTCCAGGAAGCTTTCCGTAAAGGTCCTCCAGGTCTCGCCCGTCTCTGCCAGCCGCTGCCCGAATCGCTCCAGCACATTATGACTGAGGGTACCACGGTCCAGCCGGCTGACTTCATACTCGCTCTCCTCGATCAGCTTCATCCCGTACTGCAGGAAAAACCGGTACGGACAATCCGCATAGGTCTCCATACGGCTCACGGAAAGGGAAAGCTCCGTACCAAAGACGCGTGCGGTCAGCTCCGGATCCAGCGGGGCCGCAACGAATCTGCGGAAGGCCGCCTCACGGAGACGTTCTCTTCGCTCCGGCTGCGCATGCTCATAGGCCTGATAGAGTGTGAAAAGCTGCGCCTTCCGTTCCTGCTGCCGCTCCTTCGCATGCTGCGGAAGCTCCTCTCCCGCGGAAGCGACATATTCGCGCAGCTCCGCAGCCAGATAGCGCATTCCCTCCCGCGGCGTGCGGATCTGATCCAGCACGGACCTGCGCTCCGGGTATTCCGGCGAAAGCTGCGGGAACATTCCGCGCAGGACATCCACCAGGTAGGAGGGGCGCATGGATTTCCCGTCGATGCCGAGATTCGCATAGGACAGGTACAGTTTTTCCGACGGCTTTGTCATATTCAGATACAGATACAGCCGCTGGGTATACATCTGCTGCCTGGGCGTGGGGGCCAGCTCCATCCCGGCTTCCTGCAGAAATTCGCGGTCCAGCTCGGACAAAAGTCCTCCGCCCGAACTGCTCTGCGGGATATTCCCGTCATTGATCCCCAGGAAGAAGAGCACCCGCACCGAGGAAAGTCTGGTGCGCTCCATATCGCCGATCAACACGCGGTCAACGCTCCGGGGGATCGTACCGACCCGGATCTCGCCATATCCGGCGGTCAGGATCATGGAAAAATCTTCCGGAGAGATCACTTCCTCTCCGAGCAGGGCGTGGATCTGGTCCAGAAGATCCAGCACCAGTCCGTAGATCTGCGCATATTCCCGCTCTCTGGCCGCGTCGCCCTCCTCATGGAAGCGCTGCTCAAGCGCATAGAGCTGCTCCTCCACGCCTCGCTGCTCCAGATAGTCACAGAGAAGCTCCACGAATTCGGAGGCCTTCCGCTTCTTCCGGTCGAACACGGATACCTGCTCCAGAAAACGGGTGCGCAGCAGGTTCAGCGTCTCCAGATCCGCATCCGTTACCTTTACCCGTTTCCCGGCCGTCTCCGGCGTAAACGCAAGTTCCCACTTCTTACGTCCGCGGATCCCGGCCCCCCGGATATAATTTTCCAGAAGGTCCGCCTCCTCCGGCGTAAACCCGGCGAGTCCGCTGCGCAGATACCTTACAACGGAAGGAATGCTGTACCCTTCCTGCGGGATCTCCAGCACGCTCTCCGTCAGCTCCAGAAGAGGATTCATGGCAACACCGCTGGTGCGATCCATGTAGATCGGGATCTCCAGCCGCTCCATCTCCCGCTCGAGATAGGGTGCATACCCTTCCAGATCTCCGCTCACCACGGCGATCTCCCGATAGGCATAGCCCTCCTCATGGGTCAGGCGATGGATCTCCAGAGCCACCTGGTGCGCCTCCTCCCGCGGATCCGACATCTCCGCCAGGTGCAGCCCCTCCGGAAGCGCCGCATATTTTTCGGTCGGGAAGCGGAACAGCTGCCGCTCCAGATGCTGCATCCAGGGATTGCTGCGCGGACGGTCCACGAAGAGATCCTCTCCACGCTCCGCCCCGGTCTCCTCACAGAGCTTCAGGCAGGAGGCGACCGTCTTATGCGTCAGGTAGAAAAGATCCTCCGGCGCACAGGGCGCGAAGGGATCCTCCCCGGCACCCAGAGCCAGCGTGAGGATCAGTTCCCCGCTGCGCTCCAGGAGATCTCCGATGACGCGCAGCTGAATCGGGGTAAAGCCGGTAAAGCCGTCAAAAACCAGGACCGCATCCGGGATCAGCTCCGATCCCGGCAGACTCTCCCGCAGGACATCGAGCTTCTCCTCCTTCGTGATAAAATGCCCCTCCAGATAGGACATGAAGCCGCGATACAAGGTCTGAAGATCGCGCAGCTTCGCCTTCAGTGCTCCCCTGCTGCCGGCACATTCCAGCAGCTTATCCACGCCGTCCGGAGCGATCCCGTACTGCATGAATTCGGAGATCGCGCTCTTTACCTGATGGATGTACCCCTGCACCTGCATGCGGCGGCCGAGCGTCGGAAGGTCCTCCGTCATCGAAGCGGCCACCTTCTGAAGGATCAGGCTCTTCCCCGTATCATCCAGCACCGGCAGTTCCTCCGTCCCGACCTCCTCGAGGACGCGGTGGGTCAGTCGCCCGAAGCTGAGCACGTCGATGTTCAGGATCCCGCCGACCGGGCTCATTTTCACCAGCTGTGCCTGCGTCTGCATCGTGTACTGATCCGGCACGATCACCAGAAAATTACGCTCCGGTTCCCGCGCCGCGCGCTGCAGCAGCTCCTCATATATGGCGGTACTCTTCCCGGAGCCCGAAGGCCCGAACACAAAACGCAGCTTTCCCATACCTGACCTCTCTTACCTCACCCCGAATCGCGCGGGCGCCGCCGGCACCCGTTCCTGCATTCAATCCTTCAGATCCAGCTCCACCGGGCAGTGGTCCGACCCGAGGATCTCACCGTGAATCTTCGCATCCTGAAGGCGCTCCTTAAGCTTTTCCGATGCCACAAAATAGTCGATGCGCCATCCGACATTCTTCTCCCGCGCATGGAACATGTACGACCACCAGGAATACACTCCTTCCAAATCCGGATAGAAATACCGGAAGGTGTCCAGATAGCCGCTCTCCAGCACCTTGCCGAAGCAGGCGCGCTCCTCGTCGGTGAAGCCTGCATTCCCCCGATTGCTCTTCGCATTCTTAAGGTCGATCTCCTGATGCGCCACATTCAGATCCCCGCAGTAGATCACGGGCTTTGTCTCCTCCAGCTTCAGAATGTAGGAAAGGAAAGCCGCCTCCCACTCCTGGCGATAGGCCAGCCGCGTCAGCTCCCGCTGGGCATTCGGCACATAGACCGTGATCAGATAGAAGTCCGGGTACTCCGCCGTGATCACGCGGCCCTCATGGTCATGCTCCTCGACGCCGATCCCGTAGGTCACCTCCAGGGGCTCTTCCTTCGTGAAAAGGGCGGTCCCGGAGTAGCCCTTCTTCTCGGCATAGTTCCAGTACTGGTGATACCCGGGCAGATCCATCTCGATCTGTCCTTCCTGAAGTTTCGTCTCCTGCAGGCAGAAGACATCCGCATCCAGCTTCCGGAAAGATTCCATGAAATCCTTCCCCATCACCGCGCGCAATCCGTTTACATTCCAGGATACAAGTTTCATTGTCATCTCCTATTCTCGCACAAAGGATGTGCATTTTTTTCTCTCAAAAAAGGAAACCGGGATCAGAGCTTGAACCCGGTTCCAACAAACATAGCGATATCCCGGCCGGTATCATCGCTCACATCCACCTGAAGGATGGTGCTGGTACGGCCAGTCTTCCGGATGGAGGCTCTGGCGATCAGACGCTCCCCCTTCGGGGCCGAGAGGTAGTTGATGCTTACCTGCTGCGCCACCGTCGGCCGGTGCAATTGATTGGACAGCGCCGCAAAGGCGAGATCCGCCAGCGTAAAGATCACACCGCCCATAATGCCCCCGTTGGCATTGCGGTGTCCTTCGTTCAGGGTCATGCTGCACACGGCGTAATCTTCTCCGAGCTCGTCGAGCAGCATGCCGCTGTTCGTGGCGAATTGATCGCCCTTAAAATATTCTCTTGCTTCTTCCGTACTTGCAAAAGTGGACATGAATGATCTCCTTTTTTTCTTTTCTCTCAGGTCCAGTAGGGCTTCTGGTCTTTGTGGGTGTAGCCCTTCAGCCGGGTCTGATAGGTGGTCAGCAGGCTCTCATAGCGGGACAGCCTGGCCGGTTTCATCCTGCCTTCCTCCTTCACCCGCTGCAGAGCCTGCTCATAGTCCTTCAGTCCCTGCTGGGCCGCATCCTTATAATTGTTTGACATATTCATCTCGATGCGGGCCAGGATCGAATCCAGCTCCGCCTCTTCCTTCGAACGAAACAATCCCATATCACTGCTCCTTTTTCAGCTTCCATACCGTATCTGCGACCCGCGCGGCACAGACCTCGATCTCCTCCCGCGTCAGGTGATACGACGCATGGGTTCCATGCAGCGCATCCAGCACCTGCTGTGCGTCCTTCTTCGATCCGGGCATGAACAGTTCGTTCCCCGCCTTGATCGTGGGAGCAGCATGCGCCGTGCGGTTTTTGAGGGCGGGATTGTTCATGTTGCCGATGATCCAGTCCGTCATGATCAGACCATCCCATCCCATTTCCTCCCGCAGGAACGTGCGCAGGAGATCCTCTCGCTCGGAGGTATGCGTTCCGTTCAGCAGGTTGTAGGAGGTCATGAGCGTTCCCGGATTCCCCTCGCGGAGACAAACCGCAAAGCTGCGCAGATAGATCTCCCGCAGGGCACGCTCCGAGACGATGGAATCGTTCTGGTAGCGATTGAACTCCTGATTGTTCGCGCAGAAATGCTTGATCGTGACCAGGCGTCCCTTGTGACGCTGCACCCCGCGCGTGATCGCCGCGCCCACGATCCCACTGAGCAGCGGATCTTCGGAGCAGTACTCGAAATTGCGTCCGCAGAGCGGGTGCCGGTGAATGTTGATCGCGGGAGCCAGCCACAGATCGATGCCGAAGCGTTCCATCTCCGCTCCGACCACATCCCCGCACGCCTCGATCAGCTCCGGATTCCAGCTCTGGGCCAGCGCGGTTCCGATGGGGATCGCCGTGCAGTACTGGTCGAGGACCTCTCCCTTCGGCGCGCGGCTGCGCAGATTCATCCACTTTACCGCGATCCCGGGGAGCAGGTCTTCCATCCCGGCGGGAAGCGGACTTCCGACCGACTTCGGTCCCTTCTTCGTCCGGACGAACTGTCTGGAAAGACGCAGACCCGCAGGTCCGTCCGCCATCACCAGGGGCGGCACCTCCGGGAGCTTTCCATAGGTTTCGCCCGCGGCCCCGGCGACTTTCGTGGAGGCTTCGCCGATGACGGAGAGGATCCCTCCCTCGCCGTAATTGCCGATCACAAGGCGCACCAGCTGCTCCTCGGGGAGTTTTTTCACATAGTCCGTTGCCTTCCCGGAAGGAGCCGCAGATGCGGACCGGCTCGTCGCGGGCAGTCCCGCGCAGGATGCGCGGACCTCCTTCGCAAAGGCATCACGCAGCTCTGAAACTGACAGTTTCGTCACTTCCAGCCCGGAGAGATCCTCCTTCTCCCAGGTGTGCTCCGGCTTCCAGTCTTCAAAATCGGGCGTCCCGCCGATGTGCGTCCGCTCGCATACCGTCACGCGCTCCGGAAGCTCCAGTACATATACGGCCTTCGCATCCGCGCTGCTCGTTCCCAGGCGGAGCACATAGCGGCCCTCCTCCAGGACGTACGAAGCGCTGCCTGCATCGAAGGAAGCAAGCTCTGCCAGATCAAAGGAAAGGGTGCAGGTCTCTTCTGCTCCGGGCTTAAGCGCTGACGTCTTATGAAAAGCGGCCAGTTCCAGGTACGGATGGTCGAGGGTGCTCCAGGGTGCCGTCACATAGAGCTGCAGCGTTTCTTTGCCGGGGAAGGCACCGGTATTTTTCACCTTCGCCTGTACGCTCACGGCGCAGCCACTGACCTTCAACCCTTCCGCATCAAATGCAAAATCGGTATATCCCAGGCCAAAGCCAAAAGGATAAACCGGTGCTTTACCGTCGCTGCCATAATAGCGATACCCGACATAGATACCCTCCCGGTAGCGGGTTTCATCGGAATCTCCAAAGTCGCTGATCTGCGCGATGTCCTCTGCCTTCGCCCAGGTGGAGGACAGCTTTCCGGAAGGGACTGCCCTTCCCAGGATCACATCCGCCAGCGCATCCCCGGTGACGACTCCCAGCTGGGAGAGCAGCAGAATGTTCTTCACTTCCGACACAGGCGTCAGATCCACGGCGCTTCCCACGTTCAGAACCAGCAGAAAATGCGCATATTTTTCATTGCATGCCAGAATGTCCCGCACCTCGGTCCGGGTCAGTTTCAGGTCGCCTTCCGTCATCTGACGATCGTTGCCCTCGCCGCAGATGCGCGAGAGGACATAGATGGCCATATCGCCCTGCCCGTCCAGCGGCAGCTCGTAATCCGGCTCCGGCATCACGGCGCCCATCCCCATCACGACCGCCAGAACATGGGCCTCCTTCGCACGGCGCTTGATGTCCCGGATAAAGGCATCCTTCGCCTCCGCACGAATCCGGTCGTACCCGTCCATCCAGCCCTTGGTCGTCACGGTAAAGCCGGCCTTTTCCAGCCCCTCTTCCGCCGTCACGTAAAATCTCGCATTCACATCGCCCGAGCCGGTACCTCCTTTGATCGTGCATCTGGCACCGTTTCCGTACAGAGCGACCTCACCGGGCCCCTCCAGCGGAAAATCTCCTCCGCGCTTTAAGAGCACCATGCATTCCGGTGCCAGCTGCCGCATTTTTGCGATGTGCTGCTTCTCATACTCCGCCATCTGCTTCCCCATATCCTGTACCCCCTTCTATTCAGTCTGCTTCACTACATTTCGATCCCGTAGATATGCCTTGCGTCGTTCGCGATTTCCAGGGACGGTGTCCCCAGAGAGCCCGGCTCCCTCGGAAAACGCAGCACCGTGATCCCCGTAAAATTCGTATGGAACAGTGCGCAAACCGACGGAAATGTCATATTCAGTATGTGCGCAAAGAATGCCGAAGACGATCCGCCATGGCAGAACAGTGCGACCGTATACTGCTCCCCGGTCGCCCGGGTGCAGCGGTAATACTGCCCTTCCCGCTCATATCCGAGCGAGGATAAAAATACGTCCGTTTCCCGGGCCACGTACCGGCTCGCCTCGGTCGCCAGATTCCGCGCAAAATACGGATGCTCCGGCCAGGTGGGATCGTTCAGGTCGTACCCCTGCGCCATCAGCGCATTCACGATATCCCAGGGATGACCACCCGCAAACATCTCGCCACCGTCTGCATCGCCCCAACGGATCTCATGCATAAAGTCCAGAATTTTGATATCCTCCGCCGGAATTCCGATGCGTTTCGCCGTATATTCCGCCGTCTGTCTGGCGCGTCCCATCGGGGAGGAATAAATCTCGCGGATCCCTTCCTCCTGAAGACGCTTCGCTGCCGCGCGCGCCTGCAGGTGTCCCAGCGGCGTCAGACAATCCTCGACATAATTCGGATGTCCGTGCCTTACCACAACCAGTCTCATTTTATCCTCATTCCTGCCGCATTGGTGCGACATATTCTTTTCTAAGCCCAGGCCTTTCTATAATCCCAGCGCGTCGAACGGATCCGTATCCGGTCCGGCCTGCGCCCGGATCCCGAGGACGCGGGAACGAAGCTCCACATCCTCCGCGCACAGGGAAAGCAGAGTCTGCACATCCTCCGCTTCCGGGATCTGAAGCCGGAAGAACAGATCCATGTACTGCCGCTTATATGGTTCGTCCCGCAGCAGAAAGGTAAAGGATGCACCGCAGCGGTACTTTTTCAGGAAGGTGACCATCCACTCCGCGTGGTCCGGAAAAATGCGCATCCTCTCATAAATCAGATGCACTTTCTCTTCCCGTTTTTTCCGGATAAATGCATCCACATCGTTTTCTTCGCCGTCGTAATCTTCTTCCCCGCCGGCCAGGAACGGTGCAAAGCCTGCATCATCCGGCTCCTCCAGATAAGCGGAAAGCAGCGCATCAAAAGGATCCAGAAATAAGCGGTTCTCCTCCTCCTTCTCTGCCTCGATCGCCTTCCGGATCAGTTCCTGCGTTCCTGCCGGCCAGGCACGCACGGAAAGAGCAAGCAGGTGGGAAATCTGTTTGTCCGGGTCACCCGCAGCGCCATCGGATGCCGGATAAATATGCATCTCCCGCAGGGCTTCACATCCGGCAAATGCCTTGGAGGATACACTTTCGATCGTATCAGGAAGTGACACTTTCGTCAGATTTTTGCATCCTGCATAGGCCCAGTCCTCGATCACACGCACGCCGGCCGGGACGATTTCCTCCCGGAGCGTCCGGTCATTCAGATGTGCTTTTTTCGGAATCCAGTAATCCATTCGGTTTCAGTACGCTCCGCCTGATTTCATTCATGACCACGCGCTTGTTACCGCTCCATAGAGGTGCGATCAAAAGCCGCTTATCCCCGTCGCCGGTCAGCCGGTGAATCACCATAGATCTCGGGATCAGCGGCACCAGCTCTCCGAGCAGCGAAAGGTATTCGTCCTGCTCCATGACACGCACCCGTCCGGCTTCATACTCCGCTGCCAGATCCGTCCCTTTCAGGATATGCAGAAGCTGCAGCTTGATGCCGTCCGCCCCCGAAGCCGCCACATAGCGGACCGAGGCCTTCATATCCTCATGGGTCTCTCCCGGAAGTCCCAGGATCAGATGTGTGACCACGGTGATCCCCCGCGCTTTCAGCTCCCGCACCGCCCGATCATAGACGGGCAGCTCGTAGCCGCGCCGGATGTATCTCGCGCTGTCCTCCCGAATGGTCTGAAGGCCCAGCTCTACCCAGACCGGCTTCTCGCGGTTTAAGCGCTCCAGCAGATCCAAAACCGCCTCCGGCAGACAGTCCGGCCGCGTTCCCACGGAAAGCGCCACGACATCTTCCGGTCGCATGGCCTCCCCAAAAATATGCTCCAGATATTCCGGATCCGCATAGGTGTTCGTATAGCTTTGGAAGTAGGCAATGTACTTCGCCTCCCCTTTGATTTTCCGGGCAACGCGCTGCTTCGCCTCCCGGATCTGCTGATCGATCGGAAGATCCGCCCGCGCCGCGAACTCTCCCGAGCCGCCCGCCGAGCAGAAAATGCAGCCGCCCGTTCCTGCCTTCCCGTCCCTGTTCGGGCATGTCATGCCGCCGTTCAGGGCAAGCTTATACGCCTTCCCTCCGAAGGTTTTTATACAAAAATCGTTAAACGTTACCATGCCTCATATAAAGGCGCCGGCCGTTCCCGGCCGGCGCGTCACTTATTTACCTGCTGCTTTCAAATAATAATTGATCCATTTGACCTGGTTTGCGCACTGTATGTTATTAAGGAAGACAATGTCGCTGAGACCGTAATCGCCGAATTTCTCCAGCACGTTCATGCTTATATGCCTCGGGTCGATTACGAAAATATTTCCGTAATGCGCCGTAAGGAACGGTACAAAAGCGTCGCCGTAGCTGTCCTTGAAAACGAGAATGCTCTTGTCCTG
>JAEEGH010014900.1_pt1 | contig 16978 bp, 7 predicted proteins | sample 9134181 | NCBI WGS metagenome assembly JAEEGH01 (sample SAMN16246544, study PRJNA631951) | gut metagenome | biome: gut microbiome; feature: rumen; material: DP-attached | host: Bos | place: Iran: Karaj | collected 2018-10
TCTTTTGTAATCTTCAAGAGATTTGCTTCGTGCACTTCTCCGCAATACCCACATGTAAAAGATAATGGGAATGGTTCGTTATTAGCCAGTTTGGCACTCAATATATTCGCTAGCATCATTTTAAAGGAATGATGTAGGACACTTTCCGGAGTACAATTGGGAGTAAGAGCCTTATGGGCGAAATGCGGTCTTCTACTGCCGGGCCCTTCCTTGCCACTTTTTCGGAGAATCATTTCCCCTTGGCAAAGTGGGCATGAATATTTGTCACCCTTTTCCGCCTGTAATGCGGTAACAAGAGTACTTTTTGAATCTAATGCAGATGTATAAAGGAGTTTAATTTTGGCCATATCGTAATATATATCGTCTAATCCCTTCCCTCAAAAGGAACTAAAGCCATTATTAAATTAAAAATAAGTAAAGGGCTATGCGATGTCAAGTAGCAAGGTTCCTCAAAACCGTATCCAAAGCGTATTCAATTCGCATTCAAAACAACATTCTCCAATTATTTCGTGATTATTCTCACTCAACAAATATTTTTCCGAAAAATCTATTGGCTTTATAAAAAGAAAAAGACATTTTTATGTTATACATTCTCATAAAAAAGGAAAAAGGACTTGGTATTAAACCCTATTAGAATATATTACAAAGTAATTTAAATTGCAACTCCAATCGTATCAGCGACAAATAAATCATCTAAAATAAAGGACATCTTCAATGAATCCACACAATCCGTACAGAATCACACAAGAAGAACTTAATGGCTTTGCACAGGCGTTACATAGTTGCGGAGTCCATGACGAACAAAAAAGGCCTCTCATCTTCAACATTAATAATTTTTGGGTAATGAGAGGTTTAGTCGTAGATCTCGATGGTGAAGTAGAAAAAGCTATTATAAAAAGTCTTTATCCCCCTGTTACGGAAGGTGTTTTTTATCATTTCACTAGTGCGGATGCCGCCAAAAATATTCTCAGAGAAAAGAAAATTCGATTCCATTCCATTATGCATCGAATTCAAGATAACGAACTAGAACGAATAGATACCCTTACTAATGAAAAATCGTATAGAATTCAACTTGCAAAAAAATACTTCTATTTATCACTTACTGATGCGCAAATCAATGATGACGAAGAAGCCAAGTTTTATCAAAAATTTGGTCGTGGAGATGGAACTCGTTTAAAAATTCGTTTAACTTGCGAAAATATTATGTGTCGCAAAATGAACTACAACGTTAATATTTTAGATGTATTTTCAGCTTTAAATGCATGCGCTCAAAAATATGGCTACACGAAAGGCTTTATGGTGAATCAATATTCACGTTTTCTTGCCTATATTCTACCAGATGATTATGAAGATGAAAAAGAAACTAGAGCTTTGTACATAAACGATTCAAAAGAGTTTCACGAATATTGCGAACGATTAAACATCGCTATTACACCAGAACAAGAAAAAAGTTTCAAACAAGTAGTAATTGATCCAGACACAAATAAACAATTTGTTGAATTTGAACTAGGCAAAAATGATTTTGGATATAAATTCGAAATTCTTGAAGTGAATACTCCTTCTAGCGAAATTGAAAACATTCCCAAAGGTAACTATGAAATAACATCAAGAAAATAGAATCCATTTGATACTACTAAAATCAGTTTTGGCTTATAGAAAAAAGCTACCGAATGAATCGATAGCTTTTTTTACAAACAAATTGAATTTGTAACTAGCCTAAATTATTAAGGTTGAATTATTCTGGTTTGTTAACTGTTTACGGAATGATTCTAATGACATGGTCCAGAAATCATATGCCTTTTTAGTGTCGCCAGATAGGCTTTCCCAATCGGTCGGAATAACAACTTCTTGATGGAAATGTGGTCCATCAGGATTGGTGGTATTTGGTGTGTCGACAACGATAACGAGGTGCCAAATTTTATTTGCATCCTGCTCCAAATGAAAAGATACTTCATCGATGCCCGCAAATTCATCACGCCCTTTTAGAGCGTTGACGTAGTTTTGGGCATGAGTTTCTGAAACAGCTAAGGCTTTTATGCAAAATTTTATTGTAGCGTCGTTGTTGGGGTCGCTAAAATTAAAAGCTTGTTCTCCTTTTAATACATTATCAAGCAAATGCAACGATGTTGAACTTATACAAATTTTTGCGACAGCAACGTTATCAGAAATTCGTGTATACACCTTATGGTTTTCGTCTTGGTAAGGTGATTCGATGCAATTGTTTTGAGAAAAAAGGGTTTCTAGTTCTGTTAGAGTCATGAGGAGTTCCAATAAAATTGGATTATTTGTACAAAACAATCAATTTTTGGTTATATCGGAGATAAGCAAATATCATCTTAATATTTTGTTGATAAAGAATAAGAGCGGCAACAACAAATGCATTTCTTGAAATATCAACAAATTTCACACTCAAGAAAAGTGCATAGCCTGATTTCTAACGAAATCATTGTTCCAAAAACAGTCCATTCCTCTATGTGGCCCATTCGTCCCACTTTTTTAATACTTTTAAGCGGAACAATAGATGGTTTAATCCTCACGAACTTATAAATCACAAGATTCATAAAATTAGCATAAACCGTCAATGACCTCGATTTGCCCAAAGTGAGAGATTACGCTTTACAAAGCATTTAAGTATTCTTCATTATGTAGCTAAGGATATCTTTTATTTTATTATTCATGTCATTGGAAAAACTGAATTTTTTCCCTATTTTTAATAAAAAATTATTGATTATTCCATTTCTTTCCGACCCTTGCATAAAAGTCACGCTTATTTTTTTTGTCACAAATATCCGATACAAAGTGGATACGATATCTTCCACACAAGCCTTGTCAGAATAACGATTCTTTTCACAAAATTCACACAAAATAAGGCATCTTGTAAAACACATTCTAGAGTATGTTATTTCCAACCTTTTCAGCGATTTTTCTGAAGCACTTTCAATAACTTTATTTATTAACGATTCCGCAACAATTATTTTTTCTTTCGCTAAAGACAGCAATCGATCTCTTTGTGGAGTTTGCCTGCTTTTATACAACAAGAAAAAACCTTTCGCATACTGATGTTGAAACTGATAATCTTCCGAAAGAAGCAAATTCAATCGTTCGTAAATTTGAACGACAAGAGGAAGATTTTCTTTACGCGAATTCACAAAAATACTATTTATCGAGTCAAATAGTATATATTCTCTATACGATTCCCTACTTTTTTGCGAATACGCTCCATTTAATTTTATAATCCGCTCTACTAGATACCAATAGGCATCACATATTAAGCCATAATTTTCAGTATTTTCTGCAAACTTTACCAACTCATTTTGCAACCAAAATTTTGCATTCAGCACGTATTTATAATTAGAAAGGTTCTCCGCATCTTTTTCTACAAGAACTGTAGATATTTCTTCAACCATCTCTTTATATTTCAAGTTCAAATCTACACATTCACTTGCAATATCATATTTTGCTTGATCATATGTATATATTTTCTCTTGTGTTACAAGAACCAATAACGCAACCATATATTTAAAGTCTTTTATTTTCAGACTAGTCGAATTATACCTTCCCCTATTCATGTTCTTATGTGAAGAAATAACATTGTCTAAAATAGTTCTCTTTTCAAAAAAAACCGGAATACCTACCTGCGGAAGAAGTTTATTTATAGCACCTATTTCCTCATCATCAAAGAATTTTGGAGTGGACAACCTACAAATACCTTCATCATTTATTTCCTTATTTATGAGTTTTAGTTTAACAATACCAAGCATATCACTTTTATCTATACTAAGAACGACAATTGCCTTTGAATTATTTTCTTTCAGCAGATTTTTAGAATCTAGCAAGATTGCAAATTGTTCTTGACTTAACGCACCAATATCAAATAAAAATAATGAATTTTTTTCTTCAATAGACTATCAAAAGACGCCTGCCTGATTCTCGCACTACCATCAAAAAGATAAACTTCTCTATCTTTGATGTTATCGTATATTCCAAATAAAAAATATGATTTTCCAGATAGTGAGTTACCTTCAATAAGAATCATTGACGAGGTTTTTAAAAAAGCAACAACTTCTTTTATTATTTTTCTAGTAACGAAATAGTAGGGGTATGTAATAATATTTTTTTGCCGGTTAAACAATCTTTTCCCGAAATAAAAGTAATCAGAATTTTCTTCTGTCGCAGACAATCTTTTTGTTGGTATACCACAAAAATCTTGCAATTCATCTTCTTGTATTTTTTGCGATTCACGCCATGCCCAATAGATATGACGATACAGATCTTCATAATCATCAACAACGACTATATCCGTTATATTAAAACCCTTTAATTTAGCTTCGTACAAAACGCCAGGCTTCTTATCTGTACAAAAAATTTTTTTCACTCGGCTATCATTCTTTTGATTTAGGGGAACCGATGATATGCTAAGCAAATCAAATTCATCTATTAAGCTACAACCGATAAAAATAATATTTTGGTTTCTAAAGTCATTTTCTAATTTGGCAAGTAACGATGCGTTTTTATTTATACTAAGAGCATATTCTTTTTGCGAGAAAACCTTACAATCACTATCTTGATACAAGATAACATCCTTCACATCGCCATGTAATTTTATAATCGTTCCCTTTCTAAAGGCATTTTCATAGACAATTCTATTCGAGACAATTACACTAGAAAAAGAACTATTATTTTCAATGGCATCATCGATATTCAATGTGTAAATATATTCCCATCCAACATTAAGAAATTCTTTTTTCGCATCACTTAATGTAACATTCGTAAAATTGTCTTGATAATATAGCCGCCTTTTTTCTGCTGACACAAATTCATCACTTTCATAAATTGAACATACTTCAGAAAACGGGGCTACTTTTAATAAAGCAAAATCATCATCATTAATTTTCTCGCTATTCATTATTGCTCTTAACATGTGCTCTTTCATCAGTGAGCCCGAGGGAACTAAACCATTTTCAGCACACTCCCCTACTGTAAAACCAGATCCCAATACAGGCAAAATTGACTTTGCTCTAAAAAAATTTATGAGTTCGTCTTTTAATTCAGACAGCGAGATGTAATTCATTATAGATATCCTTTTTTATTACGTAATTTCGTTCAACCTTTTACAGATTAATCCCACTCGAAGTCATCGAGATTCTCATTTTCTGCTAAATGTGCTATGGCTTTTGCGCCTGTATGCTTTTGTTCGGCGATGCGGAAAATACTGCTCAGCTTCTTCAGGTTCAATCGCGACTTGTAATCTTGCAGAATCTGGTTTATAAAGTAGCGCAGGCACTTGGGCTTGATATATTCCAAATGGAACCGGTTGTTTATCCCGCAGTCTTCGAGCCTTAGGGCATTATCCATCTGGTCCTTGCCCAGCGGCAACACGAGGAAGGGGACATCGTAATAAACGCATTCCTTGATAGTGGCCAACCCGCCATGGATAATCGCACAACTACCATTGTGTTTGCTCTCTGCAAGCGCACTCAAGATTGTATGTTGCGGAGCCCAGCCGCAAATGGTCACGTTTTCGTAATCAGAAGACAATTCCTGGACAAGCGTAGAACCAGCACAAATAATCAAATGATAGTCTTTCATGTCCGATGCCTGCATAGCACCAATTATGGACTGGAATAGAATAACAGCCTTATCCTTGTAATCGAGGATTTGCGAACCAGCCGTGACAAACACAATTTTATCATGTTCCGCCAGAAAATCTTCCCAAACATCGATCGGACTCTCACCATTAGGCAAGGCAAGTTCCTTGTTAATGCACGGTTCTACATAGTGCACCTTATTTCCATGCTCATAATGCGAGTAGTCGAATATCTTTGGGCAAGGGATAAATTCATCAAAATTGGTTAATGGCGAAATAAAGTCCTCTATACTGAATTCAGGATCTTTATCAAGTTCATCACGATCAACTTCTTCAGGCATCAAAATATTCAGCAATATCCGCTGCTCATAGTCATTAAAGGCTTGCAGGTTCTGAAGAACTCTTGATGCAGGATCTTCACTCGGGTGGCGTAAATATGTCGTAGAAAAAGCAAACTTCATATTCTCATTGAAATCATTACTTTTTTTACTTAAATGGTAAAGGATTGCCGTTTCCATTGATGTAAAATATCCTGAAATAATTAAGTCAGGATTGCCATATTTCTCGACATTGCTGTCAAACGCATCCTCTTCATCGCCACTCAATGTGTTATAATATTCAGAATAGTCACCCTTAGCGTGCTCATCTGTCAAAAAAGCCCGCAGTGCAAGAGCATCCTTTATTTGTAATTCACTCGCACCAGCCTCTTCCATCTCCCCCTTTTTTTCAAACCTTGCATACATTAGGCACTTAATGTGGTCCGGTTTCCAGCGTTCGTTTGTGGTTGACTGAACCTGATCCGTATAAGTTTCGGGATATATTTTCATAAAAATTGGATAATAAAAGAAATTCGTACCGTTCGCAGCATTATAATCATCGACAATCTGCTTACAGTCCATTATCCCCATAAAGGCGACATCAAAATTGTCTTTTAGTTGCTCCGCCCATGCCAGGGTTGGGAGCCAGTGGCCCTGCTCCTTGTAAACATCGGGCCAAAAGACGATTCTCTTTTTTCTCTCTGACATAGCACACCTCTAATGTTTAGTTGTTTTTTATACAACGAATAGACAAGCCTTTTCTACGAAACATACTGAAAATTCCACTTGTTTTTTTCTGCTTTTGTTCCACCCAAGGATTCAATATCGAATCGCGGACCGCCAAAAGCATTTATGATATAAGTTTTTTGCTTTTCAAACACCGCAAGCAAGTCATAAACAAATACTTCGCTTGTAGGCGTTTCAACAGAAAGCCTAAATAAAAGCGATCGAGCAACCTTACAACAGGAGTCTTGTTTAAAACGACAACAAATCACAACCTACTCCGAGTCTTTTAGACAACGAATAGAAACTGCTGTAAAATCATCATCTATACTAAAACGAGGTTCATCTAAATTATATAATATTTGCAGCACACGTCTCTTGTCTTTTATCATAAAAAGCGCTATCTGTCCTAATGCGTTATATTTATTAACCCAATTTTTATATCCAGATGCATAAACGGAAAAACCTGTTTCGTTCGTCCCATCCGTTGGTTTTCCTTGCCATGTTCTCCAGCTGGAATCAGCTTTTAAGGATTCATTTAGTTTTTCTCCAATTAAGTTTTTCCATTCAACCGAATCAGGCAAATGCCATCCTTCTGGACATATTTGTACATTTTTTACATCGTATGCATAAAGTCGTCCATATAGATTGCAATATTTTGTCGAATCATTATAGCAAAAGCTATATGTTCCTGCCTTGTATTTATAATTCAGGTTCTCTGCCATCCAAATTTGTTCGCCAATGGTTACTGTTTTATAGACTTGATTATCACGTAAATCGGTTAAGGTGTTATTTTCTGCATCATAAATACTATTCAACGCAGACGAGCAAGAAATGCTTGAAGAACATTCTACATTAGATGAACTCTGAATCACCGAAGATGAGGATTGAACCTCACTCGAAGAACTTTCTACGTTAGACGAGCTCTGTATCACCGAAGATGAGGATTGAACCTCACTCGAAGAACTTTCTACGTTAGACGAGCTCTGTATCACCGAAGATGAGGATTGAACCTCACTCGAAGAACTTTCTACTACTTTTTCACTACTGCTAGATTCTATAGGCTTTTCTGAACTAGATGATTCACCCTCTTGCGAACTAGACAGCACTTCTGAACTAGACGATTTAACCTCTTGCAAGCTTGATGATATTGATTCTGGAGAATCTAATGATGACGACGACAAAGAATCATCACCGCAAGCTATCAAGAATAAAGGGATTAAAGACCAAGAGTATTTATGTAGGTTGAACATCAGAACTCCTTATTGCCGTATAACTTACGAAAATAACAACTTTAGCATTTGCCTTATCTGTTATATTTTCCAAACCAGTTAATTTCAAATCCATTTCAAGACCGTTATCAATCAAAGTGCCATCAAATGGCGAATACCTATCATCAATAAATTTGAAATCAAATTTTCCCGCATCCTGCAAAGCCATACTTGTTGCAACAACAGTATTAAAAATAGAATTAGAAATAGAAAGTTCAGCATTAAGGCATTTGTATGATTCGCCTACATTATTAGAAATAACCTGCAATCGAATGTCTTTTAGGAGCCTATTACGATGATTTACAAAATCATTTTCAAATAAACTTCGAGAGACAACAATATGATATTCAAAAACATTAGCCTCTTTAGTAACTTCAATATGTTGTCCATCAGGGAAATCAAGTGAACTATATATAGTGTCATTTTCAGATGGATTGCACACGGGGGCATCTAAATTTTCAAACAACAAAATTGGTCTCAAAATTTCCATTTCATGCACATCGTTTTCAAGGTAAGCCTTCTCCATTCTTCTCAAGTCTAGAAGTATCCTTTCTGGAGCAAGAAGCCCCTTACGAAGACCTTCCCAATATGTCTTATTGATAAATTCAGGGGTTACACCAGTTTTTCCATCAATTTCAAAATGGTAGGCTTTTTCCGCCATCAAGGCGACATCGTTCAGCAGTTTCACATACTGTCTGTAAACCGCCCCAAGTTCTTTTTCTAGCCAATTATACAATTCATCGTTCGTAAACTTTTCACTCAAAACATCATACATCTGTTCCGAGCGAAGGACCTCCCTTTCAATACTTTGATGCTTCTTTTCTACCTGTTGGGCCTTAATTTCGTTTATGACTTCTTCCTTTTCGACGTCAACAACTTCGGCATCTGCAACCTCGTCTTCCAAAAGCCACTCTTTCTTGCGGCGCTCCAATTCTGCCTGAAGCTTTGTTTTAGCTGCGTCAAGTTGTCTTTGGGCAAACCTTGCGGCATAGCTTTCTGCTGCACTTACAAGATTTTCCGCAAGTTTCGTTCCGCCCAAAGATTCTATATCGAATCGCGGACCGCCGAAAGCATTTATGACAGAGCCGTATTTGAAATCAGGAATCTTAAACGTTGCAGAAGCTATGTTACGGACCTTCTCGACGGTTTCTTGAATTTTCGCAACCTTTTCCATCAGCTTCTGGTACTTTTTCTCCGCTACAGAAACCAGATGCATCGCCTTCTGCTTTTTCGAGGTATTTTGTTTAGCAGTCTTCTTTTCTTCAAGCCTAACTTTTTCGGCTTCCAGCGACTTGACTTCCATTTCATGGACAGCCTTACTCTCGGCAACCACAGCCTTGTCACATTTCGCCTTGAATACTTGCAACTGTTCGGCATCCTGTTTTTCGAGTATGCCAAGCAGATCACGGCCCATCTGGCAGGCATCCTTCGCCATGTCAACCGCCAACTTTACAATTACGCGGAACCGGTAAATCGGCAACTTGGCTTCGCTCGAACTCAAGATGGAATCTATCGAAAGTCCCATCGCCTGCGCCTTCACCATCAGCCCCGGGTCAATGGGCGGCGCAAACAGGGCGAGAGTGCGTTTTACCCCCTGGATATTGAGACTGTTGCGAATCTTGTATAACCTATCAGCAATCGTATCCCAATACGAGAACAAGGTATCGTTTCTCGGTACCGAGAAATAGAACATAGATTCCACGATATTGCCAGTACGCCTCGCCTTGGCATCCATCGCGCGTATAGACAGTGTTTTCGCCCTACTCTTGCCCACCAGCGCATAGTTTTCGTACTCAATAAAGGCATTACCCAAATCATCCGTCTTTGAAAGCAAATCATTTGCGGTCAAAGGCGATTCCGCTTCTGGCTCCGGCGCATCAGGATTTCTGGGACCGAGCAATTCTGCAGCGAGCACATAGAATTGTATCGCCAAGTTTACAGATTCTGTAGTGTCTTTTTCAAATTCCTGATCACCCCATCCAATGAGCACATCCAGATACTTCATTACCACATATTTCTGGTATGCTACATTGCGGTAACGGGCAATCAAATGTGGGTTGAATGGATCGTTTTTCCACTTATCTACAAGTGACGAAAGAGCCGATCGGTCCGGAAGTTTATCGCGCTTGGTAGGCAACCCCAACATTTCCAAAACAGACTTGTCGGCATCCTTGTTCGCAAAGAAGGGCAAGAACTTCCAGTAGCGCGCCCCCTTGGGCAAGGCATGGATGAAGTGTTTCGTCTTTTCGTAGGCAGAATACCTCTCCCTGGGGTCAAAAACCAGTTGCAACCACAAGAGAGCCTCCTCGTAACTCTGCTCCGCAATCATCTTTTCGGCTATAAGCATCGGGACATAGAAGAACAGTTCCCAGTTGTACATGGCATTCGCGCCACCCCATACGAAATCCACCATAGGGGCCGGATAGGGGCCATCTACATTCGCCTTGTTGGGCCAGTAGTTGTAACGGAAGATAGTCTGTCCCAGGTCCCACGCCTGCCAGTCGCCCGCCATGTAGTAGCCGAGATAGACGCTAAAATAGTAGTTATAATACGAATAAGAGTAATAGTAACTATCCGAAACGGGCAAAGCCTGCGTTTCGCGGGTGTAAAGCCACTTTGTCCCGCCGTCGCGGTAACGCTTGTAGAAGTCATCCACTAGCGAATGGGACAGCAACTCGAACCTGTAGTTCTTCTGGTCGGAATTCACATCGCCGTCCTTCGTGACAGCCTGCACAAAGAAGGTTCGACGATCGTCCATATAGAAGAACGGCAAATCTTCCACCTTGTCATTCTTGTCCAATTTCAACATCGAAAGGTTCGTCGCCACGATGCGGAAAAGGCCCGGCGTATAGTTCAGAACGGCATTGTCCTCTGGGTAGAGCAAGCCCTTGTTGCCGCAGGTAAATTCTGGAATTTCCACAAATACGCCGTGGACTAGTTGAGTTCGTTCCGGCGCAAAGTCATCTATCGGCTGGTAGTCGGAATCAAGGAATTCGAGAGTATCACTCCCATCATTATGGACCGTGATAGAAGCAAGACACCTGTAAAACTGCCTTGACTTATCGTAAACACGCTTCGTCACCTTGTTTATCTTGGTCGAGCCATCCATAATCTCGGTGGTCCCGACAACCTCTTCGTATTCCTGGTATTTGTACGCAGTCTTGACAACCGAGACCTTTACCCAATCCAGGGAAGATTCCGTTTTCAGACTGTAGCGGTCATCAATTGCCTCGTTGTCGCCGAGTGCAAAATCGAGCGGGTTATTGGAAGTGTCGTATAATGCATTGCAGGACATACGGGTCCCACTCCATTTTGCCCCCGTATAACTCGTCCAGCAAATACGAATCATCGCGTAGTATTCGATATTTTCCATGCCACCATCCGAGGCGGCCTCCATAGACCGTTGCCCCATTGTAATCTGAGGCCAAAGCAGGTAAAGACGCTGGTTGACAACGGCGGGAACCACCGTTTCGGATGGAATATCGACATCAAGGCGTTCCCACGGGGTCCATTCGCCCGAAAGAATTGCCTTTGCCTTGTACTTGCGATAGTAATAGGTATGCGGTTCACCGCGAGTCCGTCCAATAATATGCAACGTATAAAGGACACCGCCTTCATCGCCACCATCTTCCTTGGTCGCCCCGACAATTTCGATGCTCGAGACCTCCCGAACCTTTTCAAGGTATTCAAATAGGGCTTCCTCAAGATTCTTGTGATCGTCAGAAAATTCTTGGATACGATCCTCGAGTTCCTCGAAGAACGGGGTCTTGTCGTCGCGTAGGTCAGATGCAATCCAGTTTTCTGGGTAAAGGAAGACCTTGCGAGCAGCTTCCCATACGCGATAGTTCTTCATCCATTCCCATTCGCTGCGCTGTTCATCGGTCAGAACATTCTCGCCTTCCAGGCCTAGTTCCGCACGCTGCACAAACAGCTGAATAGATGCAGATGCCTGAACGATACGTGAGATGGTCATATCGGGTTCCATCTTCACATCCATTAGGTAATAAGCATAGATATCGTTCTCGTCCACGAACTTTTTCGGATAGCGGCTATCTGTTTTAAAATCCTTATCTGGAATAAGGCAAGAGTCCCAACAAATGTATGCAGCAAGGGCGTCACGTTTTCTCTTGCGCAAGTCATCGTTCATTTCTTGGGCGAATTTGAGCCACTCGGATTCCTTGGTATGCGACTTTACAGCATCTTCCAGTTTTTTTACCGAGGTGGCATAACTGGATACTGCTGCCTCGATGTCCTCGTCATAGTTATCCGAACCGGGGGCGAGGTCTATTTCGGACAGCAGGTCATCTAGGTCTATCGGCAGCAGATGGGTCTTCGCATACAGTTCGTAGTAGCGCGTAAATTTCAACCATCCGTCAAGCGACGTACAATCCGCAGGGTCTTCAAAGGAGGCCGCTTTTAAATCCACTATGACCCCCGAATCTACCGCTAACAAATCTTCAAGATTATCACCCTCTACCAGTTTATTGATATCAAAATCGCCCGAAAGCAATCTGTCCGTCACATAATTAGCGACAACCAGGGGACGTATTTTGTTGTACTTATCAGAATCTGCTAGATTGTCACCTAACAAATTGATTTCTTTCAAATTGATTCCCTGATTGCTGTTTTGCACAAAATTATAAACAGCAATTTTTCTCAAAAACTTTGCATACAACACATAAGATGCGGAAAGAAGTGTTGGGGGAACATCAGCAGGCGTTTCATTAGGCTCTTTGGGATTAACCTTATCATCATATTCTTTGGCGTCTTCATAGAACAATTCCCATTCTGTAAGATTATCGGGCAAAAGTTCATCACCACAATTTTCAACAATGCCAAATTCAGCGTAAATAAGAAGTCGTAAATTATCTTGCCATACATCAACATCTTCTGGAGGTTGAGGTTTACTACCCAAACCAGATGCGGCTAAATTCAAGGCAAATTCATTTGCCGCTTCTTTTTCGTCTTCGCCAATGGGTGCCAGCAAATCCAGGTAGAAATCCACATCAATGGAGGTCCCAGAAAGAATTCGCCACTCATCGGATAGTTCACGGATGGATTCAAGGGTATGGTCATCAGTCCATGCCCCATATTCTACGATTCTGCCCAAGTTAGGCACAGAAATGCCAAATGATTTCGCAATAAGGCTGTAACGGTAGCACTCGTAAAGCACCTGTAAAAGCGAATCATCGTCACCAACACTTATAGTGTCATAGATATTCTCAGAATCCTCTTCGGAAAGTCCCAGACCCTCTACCAACAGTTTAAGCGCTGTTCGACGATATTCACCGTCCCCGCTCATGCTCACCAGCAACCCCGGCAACCGATACACGGAATTGATGAATTCCGTCGTTGCCTCCTGCTTGCATCCCAAAACCATGGCGTCCTGGACCGATACATTATAACGGCCAACCAGTTCACAGACAACATCCAGTTCTTCAAGAGACAGGTTAAATGTCAAGAGAATGTCGGAAAGGGACCAGCCGAGAATGTTCTTCCGGTGGACCAAAACCGCCATCTTCCTAAAGAACGAATCCCAATCAACGTTAACCGGGACCTCCTCTTCATCGACAACAACCATCCTAGGTACAAACTCATAGCCATTGATGTTTGCCAACTGGTAGAATTCGGAATCCTTGGGCCTATAGCGGACACCATCAAAGTTTCCGTTATTCAAGATTTCGTTCAGGTCATGAATCGTGAACCCGGTCCTTTGCAGGAACACCGCGACCCGACGCAGGACGCCTATGTAATTCCCCGTTGTTGTGGAATTCTTGTCTGGAAGGATAATCTCGTTGCCATGCTCCTTCAACCCCCACATGTCCCAGGTACTGAACTGGCCACAGTCCAGGTTCGAGTCCATAAGGCATCGCTGGTTAAAGTCAAGCCTCAACTCCCTGCAGTCGCTAGTCGATTCCGCATTTGCATGCTGTAATTTGGGAATATCATAAAAATGCAGCGACAAGTTCGAAAGGATTTTTCTCGCCTTGTCCCTGCTGAAATTGGCAGGAAGCTGGAACGGGTAGATTTTCCTTGCCAACAGAAGGGCGGCAGCGTCATCGATCGATTTGTCCTCCCCGTCCTTAAACTCCAGAAGCTCCGCCCGCAGCACAGCCGCGGTCGCATCGACAGGATTGTTATTGGCGACAACACAGGCTTTCCCGTTTTTATCCAGGCCATCGTTTACCAGGCATTCCAGCAGTTCTATCCCTAGGTCTATCGTAGGCATCGGGATTTCAGCATTCGCCTTGGTCAACTGCAAACCGAGATAGTCCGGACGGCGCTTGGTAAATGCGCTATACGCCGTACTCTTCTTCAAAAACTTCAGTAGGTCAACATAGTATGCAGACGCACTGAGTATAGATTGCCCCTGGGTCGCCTTCGTGAAGTTGATGTTCCCGAATAGGCCAGCCCAGTTAATGGTATTGCGTGTAGCCTCGCGAACTCTCGCCGTATTCGTATTGAGTTCGGGGTCGGTTGCCCTCAACATCCGGGTCTTGGGCAGGGCACGCGGGATTGCGCGAAGCGTTACGTTTTGCTGACCATCCCGATTCTCCGGTACTGGGTATTCCTCCTCGGGTTCCTCGGCAGGTTCCTCGACAGAACTTGTTACATACGCCTGGATATTGAGCGAGGCCTCTGCCATGTAGTTCTGTGCAAGCCTATGGATTTGCCTTGCCTCTGCGACCTTGCCGATACCGTTACCATGCTTGGCGACAAACTCGTTCTCGCTCATTGTCGAAATTTGGTATGCGGACTTAAAACCGTGATTGATTAGATAGGCAATCGCCTCGGCGCTCTCGGTCAGGTGGTAAAGTCGCTGCAATTGCTGGATTTTTTCTTTTGCAGATACCGTACTATCACCGATATACTCGTTAAGGTCGGTATCGGAAAGAGAGAAATCCTCCCATGCCGGACTCATCAATAAATCACAAGTATCTCCCCATTCCTGGTCTTCGAGCCTATCTTTTAGGCCCCACAACAACGCTTGCTGCGGGAACCACGCTATAATCTGTTCCGAAAGTTTGCGGGCATAAATAACCTTTTTCAGTTCCACATTGTTGCCCGGAAACTCTGCAGGCAATGCACATGGAGGAATCGTTTCAGTCGTTTCAACAGGGGTGTTTTCAGGCTCATCATTATTTTGCGGAGTTTCACCAGAATTCGGCTCTTGTTCAGTCTGTTCATCATCCGCATTATCGTCATCATCATCTTCTTCGCTTTCATAGCAATAGAGAACATAATATTCTTCTGCTATAGCATTTACAATATTTTTCCAGTCCGTGTCAGCAAGACGCAACAGGTCCGAGAGTTTGCAAAAATCAAAGTTCTCTTTTCTCGTCACATAACGATAAGTGCAGACAATCCCAGGAGCAAACTTTTCAAAGAACTCGTTAAGGTCAAAAACGGCTTTTAATCTAGAAATTTCTTCCTGCGTCAATTGCGGAACAACGATTTCTTGTGGAAGGAGTATATTTTCATCCGATTCAATCTGAATGTCTAACTCTTCGTCATTCGAATCCGCTTCATTTTCCCCTGCATCGAGCTCAGAACTAGCATCACCTTCAGCCTGTTCGTTATTTTCAACCAAGGCATTTTCTTGCAGCAATTCAATGAACGCATCGACATCCGCCCCTACACTATAGTAAGCATCTAGCAGTTTTTCGTAAAGATTTTGTGCAGATTCAGGCTCCTGAGTTTCTTGCTGATTATCTTCTTCTAGCGGATTTTCATTATTATTTCCTTCGCCGTCATTATTCGGGTCTTCACCTTCGCTTGTGGAATCTTCGCTATCAAAATTTTCTACGGCAACATAATGCGGTAGTTCTTTTGCCTTTTCTTCGCTTTCCGAATCGTCTCCAGTGGAAGACTCGCTTTCCGTGCTGGGATATTCAATAGTTAAATCTTCTTTGATGTAGAGACTGAGCAACTGGCTTATGGTAAGAGCGTCATTTTTATCGTCGTCTTCTTCGCCCCGCAGGGTTCCGCCATTTACCAAAGTTTTCCAAAGGTTCAAAACAAGCGTCGTATCAGTTGGGCAAATCAGTCCATCGGACACCGCCCCAAACAACGTTTTCTGGATAATAGTCGGCTTTGCCTTAGTCAATTTGTAGAGCGTAGAAACGCTCTCTCTCAGAGCCAACGCAAAGAATATTTCAAGCCAACAGTTCTCCTCTTCAGCAGTGAAATTGCTATATCCATCAAGTTCGCGCTTTTGTAGTTGAAGGAGCATGCTGTATGCAGTAAAATAGGCGTGAACCTTGCTGTCAACTATACGCTCGCGGCCTGCAACGAGAGGGAACACCGTATTGGAGTTCAAGAAAGTGTTAATAGCATTGATTTTTTTCGTGTTATTTACCGGTGCTGTGCACCAAGAATCAACCGAATTCCTATACACGCGAAGCATGGAATCAAGCTTCGCATACTCACACTCAAAGCTTGCCTGCTGTGACTTTAGGGTGAAGTTTATTTCCTGTTCTGTTTTTCCGTTGAAAACAAGGTGTTCGGTCGATTTGTGATAATACTTTCCACCCTTTTTTTCATGGGCTTCTGCATACAGAGACACCTTGTCTTTACCGTAATCCTCCTTTGAATCAAGCAGAAGGCCTGCCGGCAACAATGTAGAACTGTAGCGGATTTCATACTGTCCATCGGAAGCAGAAGACATTTCTCCCAATATGATTTTTTCAAACGATCCCGATGGGTCTTCACCGTCAACAGATTTATCGACAAAATGCAGGCAATAGGCTATTATCTTTATATTCGCAAGGATATTTCCCTGCTCATTTTTTGCAGTTCCAAAAACACGGCAGTCGCCGTTCTGGTCAGGATGTTTCGAAATATCAATCGGTCCAACATTAAGCACAGCACTGGGCTCGTTATAAATATTAGATGTCCAGAGGGTATTCTGCTGGTAGTCTTCTACACGAATCCGGAGCGTAGGGTACTCGAGAGTCGTATCGCCGTTCTGAAACTGCGAACTCGAAAAGCCAAGCGTGAAGGAGCCATCGGAAGAAATACCCGTTTCCGCAATCGTTTGAAAAACGCCATTCTTCAGGTTATCGGCATACACCTTACCC